>CEAA01026538.1_pt1 | contig 134992 bp, 150 predicted proteins | sample 557551 | NCBI WGS metagenome assembly CEAA01 (sample SAMEA3182115, study PRJEB8094) | gut metagenome | biome: human; feature: gut; material: Stool; isolation source: human stools | place: Canada | collected 2013-06-11
TTGCAGTACAGCATATAGTTTTTGGACTTGGCCGGAGAGTAAGAGAGGTTATATTCCTGCGAGTCCAGGATTTTATGTACTTTATTCAAAAAATCTATGGATGTCATCGGTTTGCTCCTTATTCCTCAAACTCGCCCTCGATCATAGGGTTCCTACTTCCTCTGCTACTTTACTTGATAGGGTATGGTCCGGCCCAGCACCCGGCCCTTGCCAACGGCATTGGCTCCCTCATAGATCAAAAATTCCGCATTGTTTTCCAGCGGGGCGTAGTCAATGGTATCTGGATAGAGGGGCTGGGCATTCCCCAAAGCCGGTTCATCAAATGTACACTCGGTTCCGTCCAGAAAGCATACACCCAGATATTCCGTAGTTCCTGTGACCACAAAATGGGGACAATACTTTCCGCTGACCAGGCTGGGTGGTATTTTTCGTTTGCCGCTCCAGAAGACGACCTCCACATGGAGCACCGCCCAGTTTTCATCTGTCCCGATCATGCCAGTCGCTCCATTCCTGCTTAATCGCCAAACCGCTCGGCGGCATCCTGGTAAACGGTGATGCTTTTGGCCACCTTCTTTTTCTGGCTGCGGATGCGGAAGTAGTCCCGCAGAACGCACTTCAGTTCTGGGTTTTCCACCTTGCGGGGCAGCAGACTGATGAACATTTCGTCGTAGCTTTCGTACAGAACACCACTCCGGTTGTAACTTTGCCAAGTCACCGTAGGCTTTCGACCTTCAGGGTCTTTGGCCAGATCAAAAAGCCACCGCTCATCCAGCTCCACATAGCGTTCAAACATAAAGGTCGTGTCATAGGACCCGTAGCGGTCATGGCCCCAAAAGATGAACGCAGTCATTCCATCAGGCCCCAGGCGTTCATAGGTCCAGTCCTCCGGATAACAGCGGTAATCCAGCATCCCCAGAGCATTGAACAGGTAGATTTCTTTGGGAGTGCCCAGCAGGAGCGAATAGGTTTCATACACCTGTTCCTTGGGCTGGGTGATAATTGCTTTCATAAAGACTGGAATCAGCCAACTGCCGCCATAGCGTTCATATAGTTCATCGGCCAGTGCTTGTAGTCGTGTATCCGGGTTTCGAATCAAGGAGGCGGTCAGAATCAAAGCCGGAATCTTCTCCATTTCCTTTGGCTTTACTTTATAGAGCCCCAGTCCTTGGGAAATGTGCCATGTAGTGCATTTGTCACCATCATAAAAGGGGGTGTGCTTGAGATGGCCGATCCGTTCCGCATTTTCCGCCAGAAAACGGTACACCTCCAACATCTTGGGGGAGGCTTTGCCCAGCATCAAATGAAAACAGAAATTCATCTGTTCCACCTGTCCCTCTTCCAGCGGTTTTGTATCCGCCTCATCCAACAGCAGGGAGAGGGTTTTCAGGATGACTGGGGCAATCTGCTCCGATACACAATCCGAGCAGGCATCCGACATAATATGGCTGCCCATCCATTTGCCCTTGACCAGTTTGGCCCACAGTGGGGCAGCAGGGGCATACTCCAGCTGCGCCAAAGCCTTCTGAGCAGCCGTTTTGCACTTACCCTTTTCTGTATTCACAAGTTGGAACAGCAGTTCGCCGTTTGCTTCATCCTTGCCCAGCTCCAAAATGGCCTGTTCTCTCTTTACGCCCTTGGGAGGCAGTTGTTCTAAAATCATCAGAGTATTCATAGTGTCTCGTCCTCCTTCATAAGTTGTCCCTGCACCTCTTTGGGCAGGTCATTCCACAAAATATCGTATGTAAAATCCCGAATCTCCGGGTAACACTCCCGTGCGGTCTTTTCCGCAATATCTCTATTCAGGTAGTGCATCTCTTGGTGGAAAAACCAGTTGAGTTTTTCCATCAGCCGATAGAGTCGGATCTGTTCTTCTTGAGTCATGGCTTTGATCCTCCTACTTCAATTTCAGCACAAATCCCCAGATACTCACTACAATCAGAAGAACGCCCAGCAGGAAGAAAACCACACGCCGGTATCCTCTGCTGTGGCGGTGGGCATCCCGCGTACCAGTGGGGTCGCAGAGCCAGTTCCAGTTGCGGATCGCCCCAATTAAAATCACGGCTCCGATGAGCACCGAGGCAATGTACCAATGCTCTTGCAAAAATGCTGTGATCTGTTCGCTGTTCATTTAGGTTTCCTCCTCGCCTTCGTCGTCGCGTATCACCTCATACCACGCTCCATCTTCTCCACGCATCTGCATGGTACCATAGGGCAGGTTCAGGAGCGGGATAATGTCTGGATCGATGCGGCAGATGTCCCGAATATCATAGAAGCCGCAGTGTGACTCGTAGTATTCATCCCCTTCACCGTACACATCGCCCTCGTCCCCGGAGTAGAAGGCCCAACCGCTCTCCCAACCCATATCCTCACGCTCAGGGAACAGCCGGTCCATAATCTGCACCTTGCACCCATCCTGGGCGACGCGGTCGGAAGCGTAGCAGAACAGGGGACCGTCCCAGTCAGGAATGACAGCCGGTTTCCCTTCCGCTGCCCGCGCCACCCGCTCCTCGGGGTCATCTGCAAATTCCGCTTCCAGATACTGTTGATACCGCTCATCCAGCAACTGCTCCACACGCTGACGGCTTTTTTCAGTGTATGGCAGAAGCAGGTAGGCCGCATCTTTTTCCGCAATACTGTTCCAGACACGGTCTTTGGACTCGGCCAAGACGATATTCCGGCAGTCCCGGCGGTAAATATAGGGATTGGAGCGGTTGTCCTGGGCGTACCACTGGGCAAAGCCAGAGCCTCTCCGGTCAAAGAACTGAGTAGACAATTTCCCATCCAGATTATCCCGGATGAACACCCGCAGATCCGGTCTCTTTCCGGCCCGAACCGCCTCCACCACCTCCCGATGCCGGGAGAGGAATGGGTTACTCATTTGGCCTCGTTTCATAGCCCAGCCCAGGAAGAAGGCTATCCGATTGCAGGCTTCCAATTCATCTACTGGCAGGTGAAGCGCCCGGATCTTCTTGATCTGCTCTGCGGCGTTGTCCATCTCCGCCGGGTCGTAGCTGATTTTCTCCCGGTCTGTGACCACATTGAGCCGGTGCGGATTGATGATCTCCAAGCTCTCGTCCGGGCAGAGGTCCAGCAGGGCGTCCGAGCCGTGCTCCAACTTGTATTGGATCTCCTCCCGATAGAGGGGAATCACCTGATAGAAGTTGACTTCGTCCCCGTCCGGCAGGCGGCAGAAAAAGGAGTCCGTCCCAAACACACCAGGACAGAGTAGGATCTCACCACGCAGCTCCGTGTTCTCCGCGAAGGGGATGCCATCCTCACCCTCATCCAGTGTAGTCCTGGATTCCAGCCCTACCTCCGGGTCCTCCATGGCGAAGTGGGCGGTGGCCAGCATCATCCGGATGGGCCAGTTCCACCGCTCCTCCCGACAGTCCGCCTTTGTCAGCCTCCAGTCTCGGGGCAGGTTGATGAGTAGCTCCGCCCGTTCCAGTTTTTCCTCCCGACGCTCCTCCGGGAAACCCATCCGATGCCGGCTCAGGCCCACAGTAACCAGGGTGTAGTAGTCATGATCCAGCCGGGGCGGGATGACGGCGATCTCCAACGGGTAATCTGGGTCGCTGTTGTCTGTGAGGAGCTGGGTATAGACACCGAACTGCTGGTCGATATGTACTTTCACATGGCCGAGGATGTCATCGTCGGCAGGGGGAATGGTCTCCCGCCGGATAATCTCCTCCCGCTCATTCCAATCCAGTTCCAAGGAATTTCCCTCCTCCAGATACTCCTCGCAGTCCCGCACCAGCTTTTGGGCGTCCGGGTCATCCGGGGCCAGAGCCAGCCAGCGTTTTGCGTATTCATAGGCGGTGGCTGCGGAGCTGTATGCCATCAGGCAGGAGTAGCCCATCCGGGCGTTCCAGTAGGGATCGTTCTCACCCTGGGTGCGAACGGACTCCAGTAGATCAATGGCGTGCCGGAGAAGATCTCCATCTACTTCAGCGTTCTCGCCAAGGGCACCGTGGTCGCCCAGCACCGCCAGATTGCTGTAGGCTCGGCCCAGTTTTAGCGTCAGCAGATAATCCCGCTCCTGTTCCGGGATGGCTTCGATAGCCTCAATGCATCGGGCAAACTCATCCGCATCATTCCACTTCTCAATCTGCTCCAGCAGCTCTGCTTTTTCTGCCTGATTCATCGTTTCACCGCCTTTTCCGTGTCATCCTTTGCCTTTTTTGAAGTGTCCGCTGCCTCGCCAGGTGTTGACTACACAGGTGAAGATCTGACCGCAGTGCTTGCACCGAATCATGTGAGCCATAATTTCGTCTGCCCACCCATCCTCATTCTTTACCTTCTCCAGCGGACAGGTGGATTCCTCTGCAATCAGTTCAAATTCACCTTGTTCCACCAACTGCTGGATATAGGCAATACAGGCCAGGTAGTCCTTGGGAGCATCAAATTTTCTCCATGTTTGAATGTTTCGGCAGTGCTCGCACATACAGAGCCCTCCTTACGCAAATACTTGCTGATATTTCTCTTTCAGCTCTTTTGGAGCCGCCTTGATGACTTTGCTGCCTCCGTTTTCGGAGGCCGTACCCCAGATGGCCCAGAGTAGACTCTGCCAAGCGATGGCCCGGAATTTCGGGTCTTTGTTTTCTTCCGGCAGAAGATAAGCGGAAAAGTGGCGCTTGACTGCCAGCAGCGCATCCAGGCTTTCCGCACTGGCGATCAGGCTGCGGAATTCTCTGGCAGGCTCCAGCCACTGCATAGACAATGCGCCCCGCACCAATACCCCCAGCGTCCATGGTTGAAACCCAAACTTCCGGATCAAGGCATGAAGGAATTTCCCTTGCAGGGAGGAGTGCTCGTCGTCGCAGAGATCCAGATACTCCGCCACCAGCGGCGCCCATCGTTCTCCCTCCAGTCCCAGGGCGAACACAGCAAAGGTGCCGGGCATTGCGCAGGCTTCATCCGCGAGGTTTTGGTACCACTCAAACTCCCGCATAGCCAGACGAGCGTATCGCTCCATAGCCGGATGCAGACTGGGGTGCTGCACAGCGCAGGCAAAGAGCTGATTGACTCCCTTCTTGGGCAGGCCGGGAATGGGCAGATAGAGTTTTTCCTTCCCACGGAACTCCACCGAGTAACTGCGGGGAAATTCCTCCTGAGAAAGCACCGCACACAGGTAGTCCAAGATTTCCGCATAGCACCCCTCGGTGCAGTCCCTCGCGGTGATACGGATGGTGGCGAAAGCGTCGTTGGCCGAGGCGGTCAGGTGCTTTGTTTTCCGCTTTTGGATATTAGGTGGCAATTTGCCGCTGCCATTGGTTTTCAGTTCCTTTACCATGTCAGGACGAATCTGGGAAACCAGGCCGAGGATGTGTTCGGTTTTGAGAGGCTCAAAGCTCTGTCCATACATCGTGCAACAGACAGCCACATAGCAGGCAAAGCGCAGCAATCCTTCGTCCACATCCTCCGGCCGCAATTCCGGCCACACCGTGCAGGGCGGAAAGACTGTAAACCCATCGTCCCGCTCTCCCACAAGGAAGTACCGCTCCTGCACCTGCTTTTCTATGTACTTCTCCAATGTATAGCGGATCTCATTCCAGCCTGCCAACCGCCGCAGGGCATCGCAGAATGTAACAGCTTCCTCATAGGGGAATCCCTTCAAAGGCAGTTTGGACAGATACCGCTCCAGCAGCTGATCCGGAAGGAACGGTGTTCCGTTGTGATTTCGCACCACAGTCGGGTAGGCGGAGTGATTTTCACGGGCGGTGCCGTTCAGCACATCCTGAATGCAGAGATCCGCCTCCGCCAGTACCTCCGGTGAAGTGTTCGGCTTGTGGATCAGATAGTAACGGTCATGCACGCCGTCACGCTTTGGCAAACTCATGCTTGATCACCTCTTTTCAGACAATAAAAAAGCCCCGCGACAGCCTGTCACTTGGACAGGCTGACGCAGGGCGTGAAAAGGCCGCAAGAGAGACGCCACATCCACCAGCGGATGTGGTTTCTTCTTCAGCCAAAATCAATTTTTCATATTTGAACAGAACAGCCGTGGACTGTCCCAGTTTTTCTTCCATAGCAAGACCTCGGGTTACAAATTTCTAAATGGGTAAACTTCTTTATTTTATTATATCACATCATCTGTTTTCTTTGGAAGAGAGATTTGCTCCTCAGCCAAATTTGTGATGTGGATTTTTCCTTTTCTCTTTCCCGTACCAGCATACTCCAGCAGTTCTCTGGCGTTGCTGGCCGGATGCCACACATAGGCGATGAGAAAATCGCTGCGCTCCACCATGTATCGGTTTGCGCGGACGATGGCAAGCCGTTTGGGGACCGTTTCCAAATCCGGCGGATAGAACAGAGCGTCGAACGCCTCTGGCAGATCCGCCTTTCTGTTGACTGGGTAATATGGGGTCATCAGCATCAGCGTAATATCCGGGTGCGCTCGCTTGGCCTGCGACAGTGCTCGGATCACCAGACGGTCGAAGTTTCCATACTGCCCCACCACAAATTCAGATACGCCATATTCCGTGATATGGCGCTCTATGGTTTCAAGCAGGGTTGGGTACACCCGATCCGGCGTCTCTCTGTGCCCTATAAAAAAGCAGCTTCCCATCTAATAGCCCTCATACACAGTCGCAGTCATATTTTATTGATTGTGATTCATAATTGAAATATAAAGCTCACGCCCATTTTAATAATTATATCACTAATTATTCGTTGTGTGAAGCGAAAGTTAATGATTTAAGTGCGAACCCGCAACGCTCCCTTATATTAAAATAATAAGTAGAGATTGGAGGGAGAGGATCATGGACGATAACCGCCGCTATGAAGCGTTTGTGCGGAACCGCATCACAGAGCTGCGGGAACAGAAGGGCGTTTCTGAGCATCGGATGAGCCTGGAGCTTGGAAAGAGCGGCTCTTACATCAGAAGCATCACCAATGGAATTTCTATGCCCTCTCTCCGAGAGCTGTTCAACATCATGGAATACTTTGATTTGACGCCAACTCTTTTCTTTGCTCCTATGGACGATCCGGATTCCCTGCGAGGGATCATAGGCAAGAAGCTGCTTGCCCTGCCGGATGAAGACTTGGAGAAAGTAGTTGTTTTTCTGGACTGGATCAGAAAATAAACGCTCCTACTGGCGTTTGACATGAAAAATATGCCGCTCAGTCAGTTTCTGATAGTTTCTGACATGGGCGGTTTCTTTTTTGCGCTCTTGGGGAAAGAACTTCTGGCTATTGAAATTTCAAGCTCTTTCCACTAAAATGGAATTCATCATCTGTTACCAACCGTTCCGATTACAAAGCGAGGTAGGAAAAAATGAACCAAAAAGAAATCAATGAGCTGCGGCGCCGTTTTCGCCCGGAAAAAAGCGCCATCAGCCGTGTTTATGGATGCTATGTCAACAGCAGTAAAGAGATCGTTTCCGATCTGGACGAATCCCTGGGCATGATGCCGCAGGAGGAGTCCGAGAAGTATTTGAGCCTTTTGAAGAAGGGACTGTCCGGCTCTCTTGGGAAAAACCTCATTGATATCGTATTCTCCACTCAGCAGGTAGTGGACAGTGAGGAACACCGCCTGCTCACCACACTGCGGGATTCCCAGCTGAAGGACAACGAGGCCCGTCAGACCTTTTACCGCAAGGTGATCGATAGTCTGGACATGGGGGACAGCAGTTACCTGTTGCTCCTGGTCTGTGACAGCTACGATGTTCCCCATCGGGGCAAGGATGATTCCCTGCAAGCGGATGCCTCAGATGAGGTGTTCACCTACATCGTCTGTGTGGTGTGCCCCATCAAGGAGGGCAAGGTAGAGTTGGGATATTTTCCCGGTGACAATGAATTCCACTGTGCTGCCGGGCAAACCGTCGCTCCTCCTGAGCTGGGTTTTCTGTTCCCGGCATTCGATGACCGGGCAGCAAATATCTACAACGCTCTCTTTTACACCAGAAAGCCCAGCGAGATCCACCAGGAGTTTATCGATGCGGTCTTCCATGTGGAACCGCCTATGTCCGCTGCAGAACAGCGAGAGGTCTTTGAATCGATCCTGGAGGATACGCTGGGGGCAGGCTGCAGCATCGAGGTCGCCCAGGCGATCCATGACCAGTTTTCCAGCCAGATCAGGGAGCATAAGGAGTCCAAGAGCACCGAGTCTCTGATCGTGACCGCAGGTGAGATCGGGAAAGTCCTGCTGGCGTGCGGCGTGACGGAAGAAAATGTTGCAGCATTCCAGGCTCAGTGCGGGGAGCGGTTCGGTGTCGGGGCCGTTCTCGATCCTGCCAACTTGATCGACCCTGGCAAGTATGAAGTCAAGACCGCCCAGGCCACGATCCAGGTCGACCCGGAATTCAGCTATGCAGTTACCACCAGGGTGATCGATGGCCGCGCCTATCTTCTGCTCCCTGCGGATGATATCCAGGTCAACGGGCTTCCCATCCAAGTCACAAACGGTCAGGAGACGGAGACGATATGAGTAAACGGCTTGTAGCTTACTTTTCATGTACCGGGACGACTGCCAAAGTTGCCGAAACTCTGGCGGAGTCTATCGGCGCTGATATCTTCGAGATCGAACCGGCTGTCCCTTACACAGCTGCGGATCTTGACTGGCGGGATAACACTTCCCGAAGCAGCGTTGAAATGAATGATCCCCATTCTCGCCCAGCAGTCGCATCGAAGCGGGACAACATGGCTGACTATGATACGGTTTTGGTGGGGTTCCCGATCTGGTGGTATGTGGCACCAACCATCATCAACACATTTCTGGAATCCTATGACCTTCAAGGAAAAACCATCATTCCCTTTGCGACATCTGGTGGGAGCGGTATGGAGCAGGTCAGCAGCCATCTTGCTCCAAGCTGTGTCGGCGCAAAGCTGCTTTTAGGGAAAGTATTTCCTTCCTCTGTGACCAAAGAGGAGACAAACACTTGGTTCAGCAAATTACAGGCTCGATTGGAATAACATATTCCCGATGCATAAAGCACCCTTTCTGTGCTGTTTGCAATCGCTTTGTTTATGCTGCAATGCCATAGAGGTCATGGTTCACCTGTGCGGCGTAATAATTCTCTATGGTGGCAGGTGCATTGTAAAGCGCAGTCAGGAGGTACTGCCGAATATTGCGGATGTGAGTGGTAGTGTCCTTGAGGCACTCAAACACATAACGGATATGGCTTCCGTCCAGCTTCAACAGCCGGGACTTTACAACTGCCTGGGGCAGATCATTCCCACACACCCGGACATTCTCCCGGTTGGAGCAGACCGTCTCCACCATCAGCTCCACCATCTCATCTAACTGCCCCACATCCCAGGGGCGTTCCTGTACGAAGTCATCATAGCGAATGTTCTCCCGTATGAGGGACCGATAGGCATCCATCTCCTGATGATCCACAGGTCTCTCCCGGCTCCGCTTCCTTCCCTTCGCATCCATCGTCCCCGGAAAAGGGGTGGAAGGGATAGGAAGCGATTCTTTTTTTCGTGAGTCAGTTCTTTGTTGTTCTTTCTTTTGTCTCTCTTTTATTATTTGCGTTGACTTTTCCGCCGCCGTGCCGCCCGCCGCCGGATATTCCGTTGTCGGGTTTTCCGATGACGGCAAGGCAGACGACGGCCCTGCCGGAGGTACAGGAACAGGGCGCTCCCGGATGATATACTCGTTGCTGCTGAATTTTCCTGCCTGATCCACAGTCTGGCAGCGATAGATGTACCCGGCTCGTTCCAGCTCCACCACAGCGGCACGGATCGCATCCTTACCCTCTTGATTGATCTTCGCCAACCCCGTTAAGGTGTAGTCCCAGTCCTCCGGCAGGGAGAGCATTTGGGACAGCAGGCCCTTGGCTTTTAGGGAGATGCTCTTATCCCGCAGGTGGTAGTTGCTCATGATCGTATAGTTTTGAGTGCGTTCCACACGAAAAACCGCCATTTGGAATCCTCCTCTGCATTTCTATTCCCCTTTTCCCAGAACCCCATGACGGAAGCCTTCCGCCCCGCGGCTCCGGAAAACAGCGGGGCGCGGGTCTTTTGCCCGCGCCCCATGTTCATTCTCTGTAATAGACAGGTCTGCCGATGGAAGTAAAGCCACTTTTTCCTGTGATGACCACATTGTTGGCGCTGCTGGCGCAGTGGACGATCAGGAGATCCCCCGCCTCGTCCCGACCGCCTACGATGCCCACGTGTTCATCTCCGGGGTAGAACACCAGATCCCCAGGGAGGGCCTCGTCCCAGGAGATGGGGGTGCAGTATGTGTGCTGGGCATGGGCGCCACCGCCGTGACCGATGACATACTCCCCGCCGCTGACATTATAGAATACCCAATCCGCAAAACCAGAGCAGTCCATCCCGAAGGGCCGGTAGGTACCTGTGGTGGAACTGCCTGCTGCAGTCACCTGGCGGAGCGTTCCCCAGCGGTCATCCCAGCCGATCTTCAGGCTTTTGCCACCCCAGAAATAATGGACCTTACCCACCAGTTGGCAGGCAGTCTGGACCACAGCCCGCCGCTCCGGTGCCAGGTCCGCGGGAAGCGCGGCCAGCAGATCCTTTGCCGCCTGACTGCTGATGGTCAGGTCACCAGCCAAGGATACCAGCAGTTCTGAATTGTCCAACAGCGCGTCCAGCGCCTGGTCCTGCTCCGCTGTAAACTGATAGAACACCCGCATATCGTCCGGTGTCCTGGGGGTAATGGTGACGGACAGAACTTCCTCTGTCCAGGCCGCGGCGCTGCCGCTGGCCGGATGTTCTACTGTCTTTTTCTCACTGGTGAGCTTTGTCATATCCCAGAATACTGTCCGCAGGGCTTCGACCTGGGCTGCGTCCAGCACAGCAGGACTGCCGCTTTCTTCCGATCCTGACTGCCTGACTGCAAACACCGCCAGTACCTCCGGCCAGGGCGGCGGCGCACCTGTGATCTCCAGCCGGTCGCAATCAGCATCCACCTGCATTTGCTCCAGGCGTTCCGCCAATTCGCCATTGATCTGAGCCACTGCCTCCGATGGAGAAACAGAACCCGGACCGCTGCCGCCACCCGCGAATAGGATGCCAAGTGGCGAGGCAAGCAGCACACCTACCAGACAGAGTACGACCACGATAGAAAGGACAATGCTCCCTCCGGCTGCAATGGCAGCCACAACGCCGCGGGCCGCTCTGACTACGGACTGTACTGCCCTGGCTGCTGCCCGTGTTCGCGCTTTCCATGTGACAGCCGCCTTGGATGTGTGACCAGCAGCACGGGCGGACCGTATGGCGGAAATCTTTGCCGCAGTCTGGGCTTTGACCTGTGCAGGGCCCAGAGGCAGTTGCCCAGAGGTCAATGACCTCCGGGCAGTCTTTATCTGCTTGGCAGACGGGACCGGCTTTCTCACAGACGGCGGCGCCGCACCCTCTCTGTTCATTCCACGGCCTGTACATCGGGGCGCTTCAGGGGAAGCTACGGTTGGGCGACGTCTCCCTTGTTTGGCGGCGTGTTGTTCACCTGAACGACACTCTGAGGGCATGGATCGACTATCCTGCGGGGCAGTCTTGGCAGCGGTATGTGTGCTACCCTGGGGCTGTCTGCTATTCTTTTCAGCACGTTGCCGGACCTGTTCCTTCGCCGCTTGTCTGCCCCTCTCCTGGGGTGTGAGCGTGGCGTTCGGGGCAGGACGGGCGCATGGTTCCACGGGCCTCTCTGATCCCAACGATCCTGCTCCAGTCCTGACCTTCTCTGGGCCGGGCCTTGGACGGACAATTCCAGAACCATGCTCCGCCGTTGCCTGTTCCAAAACAGCCTCACGGGTCTTGATCCGCAGCGATCCGGTCCCCCGCTTTTCCCCAGTAGAGGGGGCATCTGACGGGGTGCCGGAGTTATTTTGTGCTTGGAACTTCTCTTTTTTCTGTCCCTGTTTCCTGCCTTTCAGCAGACGCTCCACACCTCGGGTCCCACGGCGGAAACCACCCATTGCAGTATCCTCCAGTGTGTCTCCACCAAACTCATCCCGCTGACCATACTGGGCTGTGTCCCTCAGCTGGCCCCGCAAACGTTCCACGCCGCTCTCCAGTCCCCGGCGTGCCAATTCCTTGGGGACAGATCTGACCTTCTCTGCCACGGCCTTTGTCGCCGTTGGCTTCTCCTTGATCGTTCCGATGCCTTATCACCTCCCCGGCGGTCATGCCGCATTCAGGTCAGCGGGTTTGGTGCTCATCAGTTTGTAGAGATGATTCTTGGGGAAGTTGTCCATAAAGGGGACGATCGCACTGCCGCACTTGATGAGTCCCCGGCCAAAGTCCACATTGGTGATGTAAGAGAGCTGGTTGTCCGAGATGTTCAGCAGCTTGGCCAGCTCCTCACGGTCGGTAGCCGCCTGGTTCAGCATGACCAGGAACTCACTGTTTGCCAGCATGGTACGGGCGGTGTGAGACTGGAGCAGGTCATCTACATTCTGTGTCAGGCCGGTGCAGCAGGCGCCATACTTCCGCACCCGCTTCCAGAGGGTAAATAAGAAGTTGGCGCTGTACTCATGCTGGAACAGCAAATAGATCTCGTCAATATAGACCCAGGTGTTCTTTCCCAGCTTCCGGTTTCGAACGATGCGGTTGAATACGCTGTCCAGAACCACCAGCATACCAACAGGCAAAAGCTGCTTGCCCAGATCCCGGATATCGTAGCAAAGGATACGGGAGTTGGTATCCACATTGGTGGGCTTGGCGAAGGTGTTCAGGCTGCCCTTGGTAAACAATTCGATGGCCAAAGCCACGTCCTTTGCTTCCGTCTCCGGTTGGCGAAGCAGTTCTGCATGGAAGTCCCGGAGGGTGGGGACAGTCCCTTCACAGCCGTTCTGGATGTAGGTGTGGTAGCACAGAGCCGTACACCGGTCAATGATGGACTTCTCCTTGGCGGACAGCTTGCCGGCCCCCATGAGCTGCTCACACAGGGAGAGGATGAATTCGGACTTTAGGACAACGGGATTCTCCCCATCGCCATACCCCTGTTCCATGTCCATTGCGTTGATGTGGTTGCTGGAGGTGGCGGAAATGTTGATGACCTCGCCGCCCAGCCCTTCCATGAGGGGGCGGTACTCTGACTCCGGGTCGATCACGATGATGTCATCTTCGGTGGAAAGGGCCAGTCCCACCATCTCCCGCTTGGCGGTAAAGGACTTGCCAGAGCCGGAAACGCCCAGGACAAATCCGTTGCCGTTGAGCAGTTCCTTCCGATTAGCCAGGATGAGATTCTTGCTGATGGTGTTCTGACCATAGTACACGCCGCCCTGGTGCCGGATCTCCTGTGCCTTGAAGGGCATGAGGACAGCCAGAGCCTCTGTAGTCAGGGTGCGCAGGGCGTCGATCCGCCGCAGTCCCAAAGGCAGAGCGGTCACCAGCCCGTCCGCCTGCTGCCAGTTGAGGGTGGAGAGTTGGCACAGGTGCTTGCGGGCGGTGGATCGGAGCGTCTCCGTATCACTGTCCAGTTCCCCCTTGGAATCGGCCAGATGCACCAGCGTCACCACTGCAAACAGCATCCGCTGATCCCTGGTGGTCAGGTCGTCCAGCATCTCTCTCGTCTCTTTCCGCTGCTGCTCCAGATCATACGGCACCACCGCAGAGAAGTTGTTATTGCTGTTCTGCCGCCGCTGCCAGTTGGTCACGTTGGTCTCCACACCCAGCAGGCGGCTTTGCAGCTCCCGTACCGCCTCATCCGTAGGTACTGGGATGATGTCAATGGACAACATCAGGTTCCGGTCCAGTGCAGTCAGCTCGTTGATCATGGAGTCCTTGATGTAGCTGGCATACTCTTTGAGGAACAGCACCCGCCCGTACTTGTTCCCCATGATAAAGTGGTCTTTCTTGAACTCCAGGCTGTCCGGACAGACAGCATCCTTGAAGGAATGCCCTTTCCGCATACAGTCCCGGAGGTCGATGCGGAACCCATTCTCCTCTCCGGGGCGGTAGAAATCATGGAGGACTCGCAGCCGTTCCACGGCATCCAACTCCTCACAGTGGGAGTCCAGACGGTGGAGGTGGGCAGTCACATCATGCATGGTCCGGTCAAAAAAAGACCGGGCCTCCTCCGCGCTTTTGCGGTGGACAGAGAGGGTGATATACCGCTCCTGCACCACGCTGTTGGCAGCGTTGGTGGCCTTGTCCAGAAGCATGGTGTTGTACTCCGCCCGGTATCCGTCCAGATGATCGTCCCGGCGAGGGATGAGGATCTCCTGTTCCACATTTTCCCGTGCGACACGCTTGTTGTTGATGGTGATCTTGGTAGTGGACCCGGCATCCAGTGCATTGAGCAGTTCGGAGTAGTCCAGGAACATCGCCGTCTTGTCCTCTTTTGAAGCGATGGCGTAGTTGATGTCGCTGAACCGCAGGGTCTTGGAGAATTTGCTGCCGAATTGAAACACCCCATCCGGCCACAGGCGGCGGATGGGGATGGCGTCCTGTACAGATCTTGGCACCTCGAATGTTTCTTTGTCCTGCTTTAACGTATTCAGCAGGGTCTTAATCAAGTTTGAGAGCCTCCTTTATCGTTGTATTTTCCAGAGCTTTGGTATACAGGTGATCCGATTTGAATACGAGCCGCTTTGGATAGAGCAGCTCTGAGCGGATGACCGCCAGAATAAACTGTTCGAACGTCATGCTGTTGTATCGGTAAAAGCCGCACAGGGCAAAGGGTGCGGCGGCCAGGACGCAGGCCCAGCCCACATCCGAACCGCCCAGAGCTGGCCCCAGGAAGAAATAGACTGCCAAAGCCACCGCCACGGCGCCAAGGGCGCAGAGGAACTGCCGCAGGGTCAGGCCGAAGAAGATGCCCTCCTGGTAGTCCCGGACTTCTTTGTTGATCCGTACTTCTATGTCGTTCACCTCTCTATTTTTGCTTTTGCCAGACAGACCGTTGCAAATGCCGCCCAGCTATGGTACCATGCCAAAAACCAGAGAAGGAGGTCTCCCGCATGGCGTATTTGTTTTTGATGCTTGGTGTATCGCTCCTGCTTCCGTTGCTCCGGCTGGCCTTTCGTCTCCGCCTGGGCCTCCCGCTACTGTTTTCCCTGGGGATGCTCACCGTATGCCATAGCTGGTATCAGGCCCACACCGCCCTGGCGGACGGGATCTTCCTGGCCCTGGTGGGGCTTGCGGCCCTCTCCTGGGCGGTGACCTTCCTCCGCTGGGCGGCGGAGACAGTGGGCTATGTGCTGGCTGACCGGCTGGCCGGAGCTGCCCTGGCCAGCCGTGTGCGGCAGGCCAGAACTGAGAGGCGCTCCATGGTGGACACCCAGGGCCTGTGATCAGCCCAGGCCCATCAGCTCCCGGATGAGCCGGTCGCTCATCTTGATAGCCCCCACCAGCACCAACATATTGAACACCAGCTCACCCACATAGTTCCACACGATAGTGGCTGGAGCCAGGGTACTGTCCACAATGGCAGGCGGCGTGGAAGCAAATGCTGAGAAAATGACACAGGCCAATACAATGACACAGCCCTCCAGGCAGATGGCGGCATAGCTTTTGACAAAGGCCATGCCGATACTGCTGGAGGGCTGCCCCGCGAAGCTGGCCAGAGGGACGGGCGCAATGGCGGTGGCGATATAGAGTTTGAAAAAGCGGGAATACACAGTGAGGATCATGACCAGAGCCAAGACCCAAATGAACAGGGAACCCAGTAGAGTGACGGCCCACAGGGGAATGCTCTCGATCAGCCCTACATCCTCAATGATCGTCACCATTTCATCTGGGAGCGTGGTGGCAGTCAGAGCCGAGAGACCAGAAGAGGATATGATGGAGGAGACCATTCCCTGAGCGACACGGAACACAGCCATCATCAGTTCCATCCCATGTCCTACTGCTGCCTGGGCCAGAATAAAGCGGATGAAGCTCTTAAACACCAATTCCGGCTTCTTAAATTCCGTAAAGCTGCCACAGGTCTTGACTATGCCCATCACAAAGAACAGTACCAGCAAGGCATATCCAATGGCCTGTAAGCCTCCGTTGATCCCCACGATCACATCCCAGATCCCACCACCTTTGAACTCCTCCGGGCTGGTGCTGATGAGCTGCCAGATCTCTGCCAGTTTGTTGTTCCAGGTGTTCAGGGCGGAGTTCAGGTTGTCTACGATCCAGTTTCCACTACCCAATTATTTGTTCACCCCCCACCTGCCCGGAACAATATGTCCGGGCAGGTATTTTTTCTCCTCCATCCTCAGCCTCCGGTAATCAGAGTGAGGATCTCCTTGGTAAAGGTGATCACGATACCGCCGGCGATGGTGAGGATGCCGTTGGAACGCTGGGAGGGGTCATGGGACTGGAGGGACAGGCCCACCTGCAAAATTCCGTAGCCCAGCAGGATGAGCCCCACCGCCCGAATCAGAGAGAAGATAAAGTCGGACAGGCTGTTGACCACAGAAAGCGGGTCGTCGGCAGCCAGGGCCGGGACGGTCATCACGGCTGTCATGGTCAGGACGCATACCAGAGCAGCGTATGCCCTGTGGGCGCGACGCTCCTTTTTCCTGCGGTCACTCAGATTTTGATTTTGATTCATGCAGCATTCTCCTTTTCGGATCTATGCTCAGCGGAAAATGCCGTGAAGAGAGGAATACCAGTAAACGCTGGCGTTTGATGCCTGTGATGGATGTAGGGCGGCCCACCGCCGTCCACTGTGTGTCGGATGGCCGGATGCCGGGTGAGGTCGTATTTCAGATCCATGACCGGCTTGGCGCCTCGGATGAAGAGGATGGCGTATCGGTTGTCCAGCGCCCGCACCTCATCCGGGGTGAGCAGCTCCCGACCGCTCATCTGGAAGTTGGTGGACCAGGAACCGGAGCGCCCCTTACTCTGACCGTGGGTCCTGGTATCAATGGTGGCTTTGCCCAGGGCCTCGGAGATGTACTTGTGGGTGCTGGCCTCGTTGCCGCCTAGGTAGAGGATGGTGTCCGAGTTGCCGGGGATGGTCTCCCAGGAGTCCTTATACAGCTCCTTGATCTGGGTCATGTTCTGGATGATGGTGCTGGCGGAGATGTTCCGGGACCGCATGGTGGCCAGTTCCCGCGTGAACCCCGGTAGGGGCATGGCCGCAAACTCATCCAGCACGAAGTGGACATGGTGGGGCAAGGCCCCGTGGTGGATCTGGTCAGCGCTGTAATAGAGTGCTTGGAATGCCTGGGAGTATAGCAGGGACACCAGAAAATTAAACGTATTATCATTATCAGGGATGACGGCGTACAGGGCGCATTTCTTCTCCCCTAGGGTGTAGAGGTCCATGTCATCGTGGTCGGTGATGGCCTTGATCTGAGGCAGATTGAAGGGGGCCAATCGGACAGCGGTGGAGACCAGGATGCTCTTGGAGGTCTTGCCCGCCGCCAGCTTGAATACCTTGTACTGCCGGACAGCCACACTGTCCGGCTTTTCCCGTTCCATAGCCTGGAACAGGAGATCCAGGGGGGAGACATACTCCTCGTCCTCCTCCTTGACCTCGGCGTATTCCAGCACCCGCATGACCATGGAGAAGTTCTGCTCATACTCCGGAGCCTCCTGCCACAACATGAGGATGATGGCCTGGAGCAGCGCCGTCTCCGCCTTGGTCCAAAACGGGTCCGATTCATGGCTGCCCTTGGGGGTGGTGGCCTGGATGAGATTGTTCACCAGTTTGAGGGCGTCCTTTTCATCCCGGATATAGCGGAAGGGGTTGTAACCGTCACTCTCTGCCAGGTTGACCAGATTCAGCACCCGGATGTCATAGCCCTGGCTTTTGAGATACCCACCAGTGGCCAGCAGCACCTCCGATTTGGGGTCGGTGATGACATAGTTGGTGTTGGCCTCCAGGATGTTTGGCTTCACATAGCTGCGGGTCTTGGCGGCGCCGCTGCCGCCGATGACCAGCACGTTGAGGGAACGGCGGTGCTTGTGGGTGTCCAGCCCCAGGCGGACGTTTCGGGTCAGCAGCTTGTTCTGCTTCTGGCAGAACTGGGCGTTGACCTGTTGGGGTGTGGCCCAGGCCGCCGAGCCGTGTTCCGCGCCGTCCCGCCTGCGGCCCTGCTCCGCGCTGTGCAGGGCCAGGGCCATGACATAGGCGCCGGTGCAGACCAGGATGGTCAGCAGGCTCTTGTCTGTCCAACGCACCACCCTGGGATGTCGGAGGGCATCGGTCAGCTTGGCGATGATTTCCGGCAGGCCCCCTCCCAAGGATTGAGCCAGAAGCAGCGCGCCCCAGACCACGGGGATATACAAGAACAGGCAGACCAGCAGGCCGCCTGATTTGATTGGAGATCTCAGTAACGATCACCTCACCAAACTGCAAAAAGAGGGGGTGTCGGAAGAGTTCCGACACCCCCTGTGAGAAGGATCGCCTGTATGATCGTTTCCTGTTATTTCGTTTTTGTCCGATTTTTAGTTCTCTGTCTGGCCGGAACAAACTGCTTCCGCATCTGCTCCCGGTACCCTTTGAGCCGTTCCTCAACCGAGAGCCGGTCATGGGTCGTCCTCATATCCGCGCTCTCGCTGGGTGTAGAGGATCTGGGTCTTGTATCGGGTGAGTCTCGTTCCGACCGAAAATCTTTTTTTGGCGGATTTTTCCGATGCTCAGGCACAGGGACGTCCTGCCGCTCCTGCGGGGCTTTCTGCAAGTCGGAAACGTCCTTCTCCTGACTGGATACCTGGGACAACAGCCGCTCAAAGATCTGGTTGGCCCGGTCCAGCTCAGTCACCGGCAGGATCACATCCACCAGCTTGCCCCGTTCGTCCTGATCCCGAATGGTGCTGAACAGCAGCTTTTGTTTTTTTGCCAGCTTTTCAAACTGACGATACTGCTCCGGGGTCATGGGGAATTGACGCAGATCCCTGGTCTCCCGCAGCATTTTACCCAAATTGACCTTCCCGGAGAGCTGCTTATGGTTCCTGGCCAGGGCCAGGGAGAGGGCCAGCAGGTTCTTCAGCGCCGATCCGGACAGCCGGACAGCCACTTCCGTCCCAGACAGCATCATACGCACCATCTGGTCTGCCGCCTCACCGCCTCCTACGTTCATCGTGTCTCACCTCCTCTGGTTCCATCGTATATTGGATACTGCGCTCCATTTGCGGCGCCTCTTTCTGGATCTCCCGGCATATAGCCAGCTTCTGCCGCTCTTGGCGGATCTGGCGGTTCACCTCGGCAAGTCGCTGGTACACCTCCGCCTTTTCCCGGAGGAGCTGTTCTCTGGAGCAGCCACAGCCCTCCAGCCGCGCGACGGCATCCAGATAGCGGGCGAACTGTTCCTCCATCCCAGATACGCCATCCTCATAGAGCTGCTTGGCTATCGCCAGGGCCTCCACATCCGCCAGAGCCGTATACAGCACCTGTCGTTTCTTTTTCCGCACATTGAGGATGGTGCGCTGCTTTGTCAAGCTGGCCAGCGCATCCTCCGTGCGAGTGAGAAACGCCGCCATGTCCTCCGGCGTAGCAATATCGTTATCCCGCAGGAAATAGAATCGCTGCCGGTATCGCTCTGCCTGTGCTGCGGCCTGCCGGAGCTGGGGCGTCATGCGGGACGGATACTGCCGCTGCCCAGCCTTGCCCAGCAGGTAGAGGTAGTGGACGTACAGTGCCAGGAAACCCTTGTACTTGGGAGGGGGCCTGAAGGGACGGTACGCTGGCCGTGGAATAATCGCAGGCCGCAGGCCCTGTTCAATGGCGGATAGTTCCCCTTGAATCGCAGCCCGGATGCCCTCCTCGGTAAACAAAGATTTTTTTCTGCCTGGCATCATGAAGCGATCCTGTCCCCGGAGGCGAAAGCCCAAACGGTTTCCATGCTTGATCTCCCAGCCCTTGTGTTCCATGAGCAGGAAGAAGTGGCCCAGGTCGTTGGCGTCCTGGATGGCGTCCCGCAGGTCCGCTTCCAGCATGGCGCGGAAGGTGGGCTGGCCCCTGGTCTGCCGGAGCCACTCCGCATAGCTGACCGCCCTGGCCCCCTGGCCCTCCAGGATGACGGATAGGCCATGTTCCCGGCACAGCCGGTCCGAGATGGCCCGGATCTGCCGGTAGTAGCTCTGGGGGCTGCTGTGGTATTTCTCTCCGGTGTCCGCATTCACCGAGTTGAAGATGATGTGGGCGTGGATGTGTTCTTTATCTACATGGACGCCGATGACGGCCTGGTAGCCGGGCATGTGTTCTTCCACCAGCGTCCGGGCGATCTCCAGGGCCAATTCCGGGGACACCTCTCCAGGCCGGAAGGACTGGATTATGTGGTAGTACTGGACGCCGTCCTCCTTGCCGTACTGCGCCTTGGTCTCCAGCATCTGCCGCAGCTCCCGGCCAGGGTCACAGTTCAGGTGAGCGGTGAGGATCTGCTCCTGGGTCTTATCCCCATTGAGGACATAGCGGATACCCACATCCAGCCGCCCTTTCCGCGCCAGGATCTTGGTGATGGCCATTACTTTTTCGCCACCTCATACATCAGTTCGTAGACCTGATCCAGCAGGTACAGCCCCCGCTTGGCATCCTCCGCCTTGGCGATCCCGGCGTTGACGCTGCGGGCGATCTGGTTGATGTTGTTTCCAATGTGGTGGATCTCCGTGCGCAGAGCTTTGATCTCCTGGGATGGGCGGGCCTTGACTGGCTTGCCCTCGATGAGCCGCACCAGAAAGACCCGCTTGCTCAGGCCACACTGTTTGGACTGCTGACATAGCAGTTCATATTGCTGCGGTGTCAATTCCATGTGGAAATGGTGTCTCTGTTCCGAAATGACTTCACGTTCCTTTCCTTTGGTATGCAAAAAGCCGCTGCACCAGCAGCGGCTTTTACGATCTTCTTATCCCATCACCGAGCTACGATCCCCGTTTTGATGGGGAAGGCAGGGTCTTTTTGAGTCAGGGCCAGGAGACGGCAGGCAGTCCCTTCCGGGTGGTTTCTTCCAGCTTCCCACGCCTCTACCGTTTTTACACTGACACCCATATACTGTGCAAAAACAGCCTGAGTAAATCCTGTGCTTTTCCGAATCTCCCGGATCTCATCAGCTTCGTAATGGTCCACAGGCAGGACAGACAGCTTGGTCGTCTTTGCTCGTAGCGTCCCACGCTCATAGGCCACAGCCTCTTCCAGACCAGTCTTGATCTTATCGAACATTCCCATACCAGCACCTCCTATTCCTTCATGCGCAGTTCCTGTTCCAGGATCTCCACTAATTTTTTCAATTCATTACGTTCTGCTTTGGTCAGGTTCTCCGCCTCATTCTTAGCATATGCAGTCAACAGATACAATTTCCCATAAGCAGGGAAGTCGATATAAATGACCCGGATGCTGCCGCTTTTGCCGCGGCCCTCATAAGCAAAGCGGATCTTTCGGATGCCGCCAGTCCCCTGCATGACACGTCCGGCCTGCGGGTCAGTCAACAGTTCCTCCTGTAGACGACGTAAGTCACCATCCGCCAGCCCAAGCGCCCTCCAGTCATTTCGAAAGGAAGGTAGCTCCACAAAAAGTCTTGTCACATTTTTCCCTCCTTCGATTCAAATTATACCCTATTAAATAGGGGTTGTCAATCTTGTTTTCTCCTTCCGAACTCCGAATATCCGCCCGTAGGCGGCATGGGGGTCAGGGGTTTATCCCCTGCAAGCGCGCAAAATGTACATTTGCGCTATGCTTGCGCCGTCGCCGCCTGCGGGCGGCATAGGCCCCGGCCCCAGTGGGGCCGCATCTCAAAAGAAAAACTCCCACACTGTTCCTGCTGCAGATGGTTCTCCTTGGTCCCCATGTATCCTCCTTCCTTTGGGTGTCATGTATTGACACCCTTATTTGATGAAACTGCGCAAAAAACTGAAGCAGGGTGTCAATACATGACACCCTGCCCCTGGCCGTCCATGGAAAATAAACAGCAGGGCATATACACAAAATGCCTTGCTGTACCCACTCTTGAAATCATCGTTCTTTTGATTTTAAGTCCAAATTATCCCGGACCACACCGCGCAGATCCAGTGCCTGCTTGTTTGGGACATAAGCCGCGTATCTGGCATAGTGATAACCCTCACCATCCACAAGGATACCATCCTTCCGATTGCGGCTGGTGACTAGCAGACAGCAGAATCCTCCAGTTTCCCGGTCATAGCCGGTAAGCTTGGTCCTGGCCGCGATGTATGGCCGCTCTGCCAGCAGATCAGACTGGAAACGGTGGTATTGGGCATCTGTAAGGATGATCTCTCTGATGATTCGAAAGGGTGTAGGGCGGATGATAGCGGTACTATCCATCAAACCTAACACATGAGTTGGTTTTCGGAAAAATTTGGCCGAAGTTTGCTTTTCCATTAAGATGCCACTCCACTCAAGTCCTCGTAGACACCCACTTCCTTTGCGATCCGCTCCCTGGCGCGCCGGGCGTACTCGTCAGTAACTTCAATGCCAGTGGCAGTGTAGCCCTCCAGCACAGCAGCCAATACCGTGGTGCCGCTGCCGGCAAAGGGGTCCAGGATGTGGCCACCCGGCTCCACGATCTTCACCACATCCCGCATGAGCTGAAGGGGCTTCTCGGTCAGGTGGATACGATTTTGTGGATTGCCGTACTTGAACACACCGGGCAGACAGGGCACCGGGCGGCTCAGGGGCATATCCCCGTTGGAGCCCCAAACGATGTACTCCGCCTGCTGACGGAAGCGCCCCTTCTGGGGGCGGCTGTTGCCCTTATCCCAAACAGCGGTGCCCCGCCAGATCCATCCAGCCCACTGGAGGGCGTCGGTGGCAGCGGGGAGCTGCCTCCAGTCGATGAACATACACACCGGTGCTCCGGGCTTACACAGCTTCCGAGCCTCATACAGCCACTCTGCCGCCCAGCGGGTCCAGGAACGCTGGTCCTTGGCATCCCCCTCGAAAGGAGGGGGCGCATTCTCTCCCATGCTGGAATACTTGGATGTAGTGGACTTGTTTTTCTCCGCCTGAGTGCGTCCCCCGGAGGCGTAAGGCGGGTCGGTGATGACGGCATCGAAGGTGCCGGGGGCAAAGCCCTCCAGCACCTTCAGGGCGTCTCCCTGGATGATCTCCCATTTATCGCTCATGGGCATCTCTCGCTTTCTTTTTATTGGATTTCTGGTGGATTGGAGGCGGTGTCAGCTCCGTCTCCACATACTCGCTGATGATATTCAGCGCCTGCTCATAGCTGCCGCTGGCGGTCACCCGCTGGAACATCTCGTCCGCCTGGTCCTTCATCCCGGCCCGCTTCAGCAGGGCAGAGGCCCGGCCCAGGATGGCGAAGATGTTTCCGTCCTGGCCCAGCAGTTCCATTTTGGGGCGTTGGGGCCGTTGCTCCTGGACAAACCCGCCCAGTCGGTTGGGGACATAGTCGCTGAGCCATGTGCCGCCGAACTGTGCATGGGTCTGGAGCCGCCATATAGCCAGCTTTCCCACATCTAACTGAACACCGTCAAAGGGAAACAGCAGGTTTGTCAGGCCATCGTGCTGGAATACCCGCACAGCCTCGGCTTTCCATGCGCTGCCGGCCTGCAGGATACCGCCCTGGGTGAGCAGCTCATTGATACCGTCCACCCACTCCTGGAGATCGCCGCCGCAGCCCTGGAGGATGAGACCCTCCTGATCGTTCATCTGACACAGCTCGTCGATGGTGACTGTCTTGATCTCTGCCATTTGTCCTCCTATCTGCTCTGGCCGCGCCTGGGACGGCCCTTTGTCTTTTGGAGCCCCGGCTGGTCTGCCTTGACCGGAATACGAAGCTCTTCCGCCCTGCGGATCTCCGCCAGCATCCCCGGTGTACGGACAGGGCCGTACACATTGACCTGCTGACAGTGCTCCACCAGCCGCAGGCCCATCTCCCGCGCCGCCTGGTCCTGCACGGGGTCATCCGGGTCCGCGAAGGGCGGGAACATGAGGTGGGGACAGATCGGGATGTCCCCGGCCTGAAACACCTCCCGCGCTTTCTCCTTTGCGAAGGTTATGTTCTGCTCCACGTCACCCCGGAGCGGGGCACAGATGTACACCAGTTTGGGGCCATTTCTGGTCCGCTCCAGAGTCCGGTCCCGAAACACATCCAGATAACGGCCCACAGCCTGCCGGACTGTCTCATAGTCGGCCTCTGTGGGGCGATATGCGTACCACTCGAATTTCCCATAGTTATCCCAGATGTGGGGAGCCACACCTTCCCGGAAATTGGGGTTGCCGGGAATGGGCTTTTTGCCCAGAATATCCCCCAGTTTCAGTACCTGGATGTCCACCGGCCCATTGATGCGGTTCAGAACAGTCAGCTTCAGAGCATCGTACTGGCCAGAAATGTGGGTGGAGATAAACTGTATCCGTACCCGCAGATCCCTGTCCAGTGTCCCGTAACAGCTCTGTCCGGAACAGTAAGGAGTGTCGATGACCTGCTCATCGCCGAACAGATACCACAGCTCCTGTTCAAAGAAGTTGCTCACCGCTCCACCTCTTTTCGCTGTTTCTTTTCCTGCTGCGGCTCCGGTATCTGGGGCGCCAGTTCATCCCTGGCGGGATGGCGGATAACAGAACGATTCTGGCCGCTGATGACCAGGGTGTCCAGAGTGTCGTTATAGATCTCCTCACCGCTGATGATCACTGTGCTCCCGGTCAGCCGCACATCACCAGACACGTTCCCGTAGACTGCACAGTGGCCTGAGAGGATTGGGGGGTGACCGCTCTCCCGGGAACAGCGCACGACAGCGCATCCGGAAGCCCGGGCGTGGCCGTTGAGGACAGCGCCGCGCACATAGGCGCTGTCCTCGACCCGGCTGTGTCCACTCACGACAGCCCCATGGGAAATATAGCCGTCGCCGCACACGATCGCCTCATTTCGAAGAACAGCGCCCCGATCCGCGTAGCCGTTATTGCAGACAACGGCGTCGTCATAGATCCATGCATTGTCCTCCAGTTCAGTGGAGAGGTTGCTCTCGCTCTCTATAAAGCCGCCCAGATCCCCAGCTTTGATGTCCGGCCTAATGTCCCGCAGAGCGCGGATACGGTGGAGGAAGGGGTATTTTTCATGGGCAATGTCCGTGATCTCATACTTCTGGTTGCTCGTTTCTCTCACTCCTTTTCTGTTATGCTGCCTTTCCGGCTGCCTCATTGCAGGCATCCTCCTGACGGAACAGTGCGTCAATATCGGAAAAGCGCCGCTTGCGGTCAAATTTTTCGGATACTTTCCCCGGTATAGCCTGCAATTCCAGCATCCTATTCCACAGATCCGGGTGATGGTCGTAGAGGTGCCGCAGCTCCTTCCGCTTGGCGTTGGGGCAGAACCAGCAGCCGCCCCTGTCTGTGAATTCATAGACAGGCGAAAGGAGCCCTGCCGTTTGGCAGAGCTCCTTGGCATCCTGTTCGGTGAAATCATATTTCTCCAGCAAGGAGATCTTTTGGCCTCCGCCCAGCCGCAGCAGCCGCGCTTGCTCATCTTTAGCGATACCAATGTATTGAACGGTATCCGGGGGAAGTGCTTTCCGGTATCGCTCAATGGGCCGCAGCTTGCAGTCCCGCTGGACATAGCACTTCCCACACACCGGGAAGGAGCGTACCATCCCTTTTTTCGGTCCACGGGTCACACGCCCGGTGAACAGATCTACATAGTTTTTTTCTGAGCGAAGGATGGTGACCTTAATGCCCATCTTCTCCAGGGCGGGGATACCTTTGGTGTAAATAAAATCCCGGTGCTCCGGGACTTCGCCTGAAATCGTCTTGTCGAACATGACTTCGCAGTAGACCGCCTCATCCAGCGGCTCTCCATGCTTCCTGGCCAGTAAGATAGTGGCAAGACTGTCCTTGCCAAAGGAGCAGGAAGCAACATATCTCACCGGCTGGAGACACCTGCTTCCTTGACTCTGCACACGTTCCACAGCAGTTCTGCACGGTCACATTGCTCCCAGGGCGCATCCTGATGGGTGAAGTGCCCATAATTACAAAACTGGGCGAAGATGGGCTTGTCCAGCCCCAGTGTGCGGATCATCCCAGCAGGCGTCAGTTCAAACACCTGCCGCACCGCCTGCGCCAGTACATCGTCCCCATACTCACCACTGCCGTGGGTATCGATATCCACGGCGACTGGCTCAGCTTTGCCGATGGCATAGGCCAAGCTGACTGTACACTTCTCTGCCAGACCTGCCGCTACGATGTTCTTTGCGATGTATCTGGCCATATAGGTCCCGCTGCGGTCCACCTTGCTCCCGTCCTTCCCAGACAGTGCCCCTCCACCATGAGGCGCAAGACCGCCATAGGTGTCCACCATGAGCTTGCGCCCCGTCAGCCCAGTATCCGCCTCAAAGCCACCCAGCACAAAGCGCCCGGAGGGGTTGATGAGGATCTCTGTTCCTTCATCTGGGGGCAGTTCCCGCAGGGCAGGCTGGATGACCTCCGTCTGGATCTCCCGGCGCAGCATCTCCATATCCTTATCAGGATCATGCTGGCAGGAGACCACCACACTGGTGATCCGGCTGGGCTGGCCGAACACATACTCCACAGATACCTGTGCTTTGCCGTCCGGCCCCAACCCCTGGATGCGCCCGGTCCTGCGGACGTGGCTCAGCAGACAGGTCAGCCGATTGGCCAGGACAACGGGCAGCGGGAGCAGTTCCTCCGTCTCCGAACAGGCATGACCGTACATGATGCCCTGATCGCCTGCGCCAAGCTGGTCCTCCTGGGAAACAGCCCCGGCGATATCGGGACTCTGGTCACGGGTGATGACTTCCACCTCATAGTCCAGACTGGGGTATCCCGCTTTACAGGCTGTGCTGCAGGCGATGGCGGGGATATCCGGCAGCTCCGTGGCGGTGATCTCACCTGCCACGATGAGCTTGCCAGCTGTGGCCATGACTTCGCAGGCCACATGGGCGCTGGGGTCATGGAGCAGGCAGGCATCCAGAACAGCATCTGCGATGGTGTCACACAGCTTGTCCGGATGCCCTTCGGTGACCGACTCAGCGGTCAGGATGTATTTATCTCTCATAGAATGCAAATTTTCTTCCTTTTGGTCTTTTTTGGGATATCTCCGCGTCATACTCATGGCACTGGGGCAAGTCAAAACCCAAAGACAGGATATCCTTGTCGGACATTGCCAGGGCATTGTGGAGAATGTCGTATAATTCTGCGCTGTCATACTGCTCGCCCATGCAGCCAATGATAGAGTCCATAAGTTCCTGCTGGTGTTCCAGGGCATCTGCCACATTGGTCAGGGCGTCTGCGTAGCCATGGAGCCATGCGGCGTTATAGCTGCTCTGATCCAGCTCCTGATTGGCGCGAATATGTGCCAGCTTTGCGGAGGCAGAAACAGCGCCTATGCTGGTCAGGTCGTAATTGGTCATAGGCTCCTCCGTGTTCACCGTTCCACACCACGTCTGTATTTGTGTGGATGGGGGGGCTTGTGCTGGGGTGTCGTTTCTTTGGTTGCTGTGAGGACCATGACCCTATCATAATGTTCCTTGTACCGACGGATCTGCTCCTCTGTCAGAGAAACAAAGTCCTCTACACCTAAACCCGCCACAAAAAATGTGCCGCAGATGATATCGTAGGGCAAATCATTTTCATCGAGCAGCGGGCGATTGAACGGCAGGCCCAGGTTCTTTCCTTCCTCGTTGCAGACCACAGCTGCTTTATCCGGGAAGGGGTAGATGGCCTGGATATACCCGCCTACAAGTGCCTGCATCTCCTCCAGGCCGTTGATCTCTTTGGTGTAGCACTCCTTCATCGGCTCTACCACCAAAACCTTCACGCGCGTTCGCCTCCTGACTTTTGTTTTGCTCTCGGTTTTTTACGGTATTGGTAATGATAGTCCGGCGTGGGACGATCCTGCTTAAATTGATCGGTCTGATAGCAGAAGAGGAAAAACTTCTGTTTTTGCGGGAATAGACGTAAATAATAGCGATACCGGCTGGTATCGATACGGAAAGCAAAAAAGGTATCTCGCCCTGACATCTTTGCTTGGGGATGTTCCAGGCAAAAACGCCTCATAGCCTGCGAGTCATCCAACGGCCCGTCCTGGCACAGGTTTTTCAACAGGTCCTTCAGCTCCGCGTCAAACTCCGGCGTGCACAGGGTCTCATTCCCTCCAAACCAATCCACCGCGATCCCGCCATCCTGAAATCTCCCCCGCAGGCACCCCACGTGCGCCTGCTCCTGCAGCTTGCTTGTGAACAGAGGGGAGATGTCATCTTTCTCCGTCTCGAAAAACGGGTAGGTTTTACCGCTCACGGTTCTTGTTCCCCTTTCGCTTTGTGAGGGCGTCAGCCTTGCGGTTGATCTCTGCCGTCTCCCGCTCTACTTCCTGGACACAGTGCTGCCACGCCGCTTTCAGTGCCCGCACCGGCAACCTGTTCTGCCGGTATCCCTTCAGGATGCCATTGTAATAGGATTCAGTGGGCAGCATAGGCTCCCGGAACCGCTCATCCATGATGTAGGCCATCACAGGCAATTCCCGGCCAAGACCATCACGCACTGTCACGGTCTGCTTATCATAAAAGCGGGGATACCCCTCATAAAGGTCCAGGGATCGCTCACACTCTGGCGTGATGCTCCACAGCAGGCCATGGACTCGTCCTCCCTCCTTGGAAGCGATAGTGGCAAAACCACCTCTGCGAAATAGCAGCTCGTAGTTCTCCAGTAGCACCGGCCCCACCACCGTGGCATCTGGACAGCGGTAGTCCATCTGCTCCAGGTTGATGTTGCTCCCATAGGCAAAATACAGCTTATCAGCCATCCTCCAACACCTCCAGTGCGCCGACCTTGGCCAGAGCAGCGAACATGACCTGTGCCTGCTTTTCCAGTCCGGCCTCCGGCAGATGGCACTCCTGATCCGTCATGCGGATAAAATTGTTCTGGAGCTGCCAGAGGTAACTCTCCGCATCCGGGAACTCCAAAGGGTCAAAGGAAGCCAGCCGCAGCTGATCCAGGATCTCTGCTCCGGTCCCCTCATATATGGTTTCTTCTATCCGTATCTTCATCAGCGTCACCTCTCCGCTTCTCGTTGTTTCTTCTTTTTCCGATTGACCTCATAACTGTCCTTGTCATATCTCCAGGCACGGTCACCCTCCAGATTTGCCAGAAGATGATCTCTGGTGTGTTTGAACTCGTCTCCGTTGAGCCCCAGGCGCACCAGCCACACTCGGAACGTGAACAGTTCGTTGTCACTGTGGGTCTTGCGCATGACGGTGCTGCGCTGAGCAATGGCCTGGGCGGACATGGCAAGGCATAGGTTCACATAGGCGGCCACTTTTCCAGCGTGGAGGGTGGAGTTAAAGCAGCGAAATTCCACAGTGCCGCGAAAAAATACGGCATGAAGGTTTAGTGCATAGTATCTGGAATCGTTGTAATGGGAATGGCGATCAGTCTCCTCATCCTCAAATCCTTCATACCAGATATTCTCCAATTCGGTCAGATCCTTCGTCTCCTCTGCGGACAATGTCCTGGCCTGCCGAAGCATGGGTTCCCGCACCTTCTGGCACCATCGAGAAGCACGGGACTCATTTACCTGCAATGCCTTGAACAGAATGTCCTCTTTGGAATACATGATGCCGATAAGATTCTTCAAACTCTGGCGGTTATGGTTGGCGGCATCCACATGGACATGGATTCCGCAGGAGCCGTTCACCTTCGCTCCGGCGTGGCGGACCTGCCGCACACATTCCTGAAGCTTGGGCAGCTCGGCGTAGGTCAGCTTGGGCGTGACCATTTCTACCTGATAGTCTCTGCTGTCTGTGAACTCATAACTGCCCCCGTTTTTCTGCTCCGCATGAATACTGGCATCGCTCATCAGCTTCCAGACCTTGCCCGTAGGGTCCTTTACCTTCCAGGTATCATAGACACCGCCTTGGAATCTCGGTACGGTCCCAAAGTAGGCCGCCAAAGTGTTGGCGGCCTGCTCACGGGTGATGCCTGTCATCTCCACTTCCACACCGAAGCACTGGTCCTTGATGCCGATCTCGCTCATGCTGCAGCATCCTCCTTTCGGAGTTCCTCGTCCACCGCCCGGATACGGTGGCCGATGGCCTCGATGACGTTGACCGTCACGCCGTTGCCAGCCTGTTTATAAGCCTGGGCATCTGAGGTGATAGCCAGGATCTTGTCGATCTGCTCATCCTCGAACCCCTGGAGGCGAAAACATTCACGGGGCATCAGGCGGCGGATGCGCCCGCCGCGCTCCACGATGCCCTGGATGCTGCTGGTCTCCAGTGTGTGGGCAATGTCGTGGCCCACACGCCCGCGCCGGGTGTTGCTCCCAGCATAGCCCAGATCAACTGTGTCTCCTGGGTAAGCTGCTTTCCAGCCTTTTTTAGTGGCCTCCTTGATGTACAGTACTCCAGACCGTTCCCTTGGATGGGTAGAGAGTGTTGTCTGCCCATAGCGGGCGGTGAGACAGCGGGCCTTGTCTGTCCGGTGCGGCGCGCCCGCGCTCAGATCCACGAAGGGGGCCGCCGGCGGGATCAGGTACAGCCCGGTTTTCACACCGAGTCCGCCCCCACCAGCCGTCTGGGTACAGGCTACTCCTTCCGGGTCGTAGACCCGGTGTCCCTGCGACCCTCCAAGGACTTGTATAAGAGCTTTTCCATCTGTTCCAAAGACAGGAAGTATTTTTCCGGCGCATCGGGGATCAAGATAGCAGATAAGGAACACCCGTTTCCTTGATTGGGGAACTCCAAAATGTTTTGAGTTAAGCACAGTCCATTCGACATGATACCCCAAGTCATCCAATGCGGAGAGGATGGCCGCAAAGGTCTTCCCATGGTCATGCGATAAGAGGCCGGGAACATTTTCAAGCAGCAGATACCGTGGCCGTTTGGCTTCAGCCAGTCGGGCAATTTCAAAGAACAAAGTGCCTCGGGCGTCGGCAAATCCTTTCCTTCGGCCAGCATTAGAAAATGCCTGGCAGGGGAATCCCCCGCACAGCAGGTCGAATTGGGGCAGGTCGTCTGGGTCAATGGCTCTTGCATCTGGATAATATCGTTCCTCCTTTTGGATGTCGTGGATGGCACGGTAGCTGGCTTCAGCATACTTGTCGATCTCGCAGTGGCCAACGCACTGGAACCCGCCCACACGGGTCAGTCCAGCCCGAAAACCGCCCACCCCGGCAAACATATCAAAATAACGGATCAGGTCATATCATCTCCCTCCTGAAGCGCACGCAGAAAGCCGAGGACGCTTTCATCCACGTCCCCACCCTGCTTCGTTTGTTCGCTTTTACACTGGATATCCCGCAGTTCCTCCCGGATCAGGCCCCGCATGGCAGAGAGAAGGGCGTCCTGCTCCTGTGCTTTGCAAACCATCCGGCATACCGCGTCAGTGCGTTGTCCCGCAGGGATGGCTCGCAGGATACGCCACGCCTCCCGTTGGTAAGGGGAGGACAACGAGAAGGAGAGGTTCAGCCGCCGTTTCTCAGCCATCCCGTCCGCTCCGTTCTCCCCGCGACATCTGGGCCACAAGGCGTTCATATCCCTTGGCGTTCAGACATACGTCATCCAGGATAAAAGGCCGGAAAAGGCCCTCAACGGCCCCACCGTGCCGTTTCATCAGGGCTGCGCCGCCGCCCAGGAATACTGTGGGCATGGCCCGCACATCCAGACCGCTCTCCGTGATGGCGGAAAGCAGTCCCCGTACATACTTGTCCGCTTGGGCATGGATGACAGCGCGGACTCGCTCATCCATGCTGGCCGAGTCACCACGCAGGACGCTCTCGATCTGAGGTGCGGTCAGGGAAAGGCCAAACAGCCGCCGCACCTGCTCTCCGATCTCATCCACACAGCGGATCATGCCCAACTCCAGGCTGCGGCAGGTGGCGGCGTTGGGGATTCGTCTGTCCAGGCGCATCAGATCCACCGTCCAGCCCCCGATATCCGCCACGATGACAGAGGGTTCGTCCAGCAGTTCCGGTTGGGTCAGAACAGCCGCATAGCCCTGGGGGAACAGAGACACATCCGAAACGGTGATGATATAACTTTCGCCCTCATACCGAAAGGTCACCGGCCCACCAGCCCGGAGCAGATAGTCACGGAATGCTTTCTTATCCCGCCCAAAACTGGTCAGGGGCAAGCCTGCTGCCAAATGGATATCTGCCATACCATTTGTTCCCCGAAAGCCCATCTCCATGGCGATGGCCGCAAGGGTCAGAAGGTAATAGTCCTCTGTCTGGGTTTTGTCTTTTTGGAGCGGCTGGCGGCCGCTGCCCACAACATAAAACTTTCCGCCATACTCCAACACACCTTTTGGGGTGTAGGGTTCGTGCTCATATTCCACCAATCCAGTGGGAAACGTACAGTGTGCAGTTTTCATGGCTGCATAGCCATGGTCCACGCCGATCATAATGGGTTCGCTCATCTGGCATCACCTCGCTGCTTTCCTTTTTTAGATTCTCTATTCAGGTCATGCAATTTCCCGGCAGCTAACAGTTTTCGAATCTCGTGGAGATCGTAGTTCCATGTACTTGCCTGCACACAGAAACGATCCAGGCATCCGTATTTTGCACACAGTTTGGGCAGAAAAGCGGGGAGATCCCGCGGCTCTCTGGGGTACTGGATACCATCCTTGTAGGCGATCTCCTTGCTCAACTCCTGCTTCAGCGCCTCAAAAGAATCCCGGTCGGTATCGTCATAGGCGCTGCGGCCCGTCAGGTGTTCGTAGGCGCTATCTCCTACATAGGCAAGGCCCTCAAAACAGCAATCCCCATATGGATCGATATCCGCCAGAGAGTCCGGGTCCTTCAGGGCATCCAGGTAGACCTCTTTCCCCTGGGCGATGAGCCAGGAGCGAAAGTCCAGGAATCCATCGTCACTACAGCCATGCTCCTTGATGATGCTGGCGGCATCCCACAGGCCGTATCGATCTGCCAGGTCAGAGTAGGCGTGCATGATGTCATGAAAATGCAGGGCTGCCTCCGGCCCCCGCTTGACCAATTCACCCGTCAGCCATATCACGGTGGCCCGCATATCCTCCCCAAACTTCTCTTTTGCCTGGGCGATCAATGCCCAGAAGGCATCAGGAGCAAGCGTCTCTCTAAGCGGATATGCGGTGATGTCTTCGTTCCTTTCGGCAATTTCTAATTCCTCTTTTGTTAATATGGGATCATTTTCATCCTGCCAGAAGTGGATGTACCAGCCGTTCAATCCCATGCCTTTGGGACAATGCACATATCCCTCACCCCACCCATCGTAATACCGCTCTTTACAGTAGTATTTAATTGAGTCAATCTCATCCTGCGAAAGCCGTCCACGAAACTTGCAGATCGCTATGCCATATAAGCGGCTGTGCAGTGCTTCAACTGTGTGGCATAGTGATATGACTTTCTCTCCCATCTCCTCAAAATCATATCTATACGGAAGAAAGAAACTCCGAATATCATCAAGTTTCTGGATAGCTTGAATTTCTGCCAGTACCGCATTCAATAAGTTAGGTTGTGTTCTCCCATCCAGAGGTACCGCAGGCGGCCTGCCTGTACCCGGATAATCCAAATTGATCACATCAATTCGCAGTGGAGTATAAAACTTTATCTCATTTGTTCTATCTGCTATCGCGCATCGCCTCCTCTGCTCATTTTCTTTCCTTCTTCTTTTTTGAGTGTTGGTTTTTCCAAACCCATACGCTCCAGCGCTTTGGCATAGAGCTGCCGTGCAAACGCCTGGTATTCTTCGGTGGAGGTATCCACCTCCCGCAGAATGGCCCGCTCATAGGTGGTCCCAGGCACGACCTCCCAGGAGACGGCTCCGAAATGGGCGGCGGTGAGGTAACGCAGGAGCTCATGGCCATTGGCCTCTTCAAACCGGCCACAGGCGTCCTCGTAGGGAAACTCCTCCCATAAGTTTCGGATGCCGGTGATCTCCCCAGCCGCACGGAACAGGTGGAAGCCCTCCGGGTCCAGCTGGGGGGCGGCCCGCTCATAACGCGCCCGAATGGTATCTGCGGTATCCAATACACTCACGATTCCTTCCTCCTACCCGGCATAAGATTTCCCACCAGACGATCCAGCACACGGATACGGCGGCGCACCTTGCCGGCGGAATCATCCAGGCCATTCATCTGGCTATGGATACGATGGCGGATAGCCTTGAGGGCCTGCTGGTCGCTGCAGCACTCCACCACGATGTACTCACTGCCGCGGGCCAACACCTCGCGGCACCCCTCCTCATCCCGGATACTGGCCATGAGCCGCTGCCCCAGCCGTTTCCGGTAGCTGTCCTGGAGTCGCTCCACGTCTGCCTCCACACCGTGCTTTTTCAAAATGGCAGCGATCTCCCCAGAGCCAATCCGCAGATCAGCCCCCAGCTTTTCCAGGATCTCCACTTCCGCCTCCAAGGGCAGGAGCGGCTTGCCAGGAGGCCCTGCCCCATGAATTGGCTTCTGTTTACGCAATGCTCTCGTTCCCTCCTTGATCCTTCAGCATAGTCCCCAGGATATTGGCGATGGCGGTAAACACCTCCGCCAGTTCACGGGCCTCCTGCGCGCTGTCCCTGATCTCATCCTGGTTCATCCGTGTACACTCCGCCCAGATCCGCACGTTTTCCTCTGTGGGTGTCAGCAGGACCGCTTTTTCAAACGCCTTGCAAAACAGCCCCGCGATCTTGTGCCTGCGGGCTGAGTCCTCATCCCCCTGGCGGATCTCCTTTTTTGCCTTTTCCAGTTCCACCGCCAGGGCCGCGGCTTCCTCCCGCCGCTCCTCCGGCAGATCCCGCACCTGACAGGTGATATTGTAGCCCTGGTTGATGGACAGGTCTCCGCTGTCCAGGGCTTCCTTCACGGCGGGAGGAGCGTGTTCCCCGATCTGCATCACCTTGCCCATCGTGCGTTCGCCCAGGCCGACAGCATCCGCCAGCTCTTTGCGGGTATCAATGGGAGGAAGGTTTGGCAATGTTGCCGAACCTTCCTCTGATGGGCGGTATGCCTGCCCTCCGGCTGACATATTGGCCTTGGCCCTGGCCTCAATGTCCGGCTTGAGTTTCAGGGCGATCTTGCCCAATTCCCACTTGTCCAGGTTGCGGCGACCCTTTTGGGTATCCAGTGCCCACTGCTTGGCCTCCAGCAGATCCACGAAGGAAAACACGGCCATCTCATAGGGAATGCCGTGCTGCTGGCATAGCTTCTGGCGGTTGTGACCATCTACGATGACCATATCCTCATTGACGATGACTGGGGCATAACAGCCATTTTCCAAGAGGTCTGCTTCCAGCGCAGCCAGCTGCTCCCCGCTCAAAGGGGGGAGCAGCTCAGCCATCTCCGACAGCACGGTGGGCATACGCTCCTTGCTGCTGTATCGGATGCCGGTGTTGCGCATCAGGCGGCCTCCGCTTCGGCCTGAACACCTTCCTCCACCTTCCGGGGAGAGAGGAACTCCACCTCCGTGGCTTTGATCAGGAAACCGGGCTGGCGGTCAGGGTCATCCGCAAAGGAGATGGTCTCGAAGTCGCCTGCAGCAGCCAGCTTGCAGCCCTTCCAGGCAAACTCTGCACAGCGCTCGGCCAGAGGACCGCGTACCTTGATGGAGATAAAGTCAGTGAGCCGGTTGCCGTCCCGATCCCGGTAGCGGCGATCCGAAGCAATGCGCAGGATGGCGTAGGGCTTTCCAGTAGTCTCGCTCACCTTCAGCTCCACGTCGTTGGTCAGGTTTCCGATGGCAGTGATCTTCAGCATAGTTCATTTCTCCTTTTCATGTTGGTGATAAATATCGTTAATGAATGTTGCAAAAATATCGTGGACCTGCCACAGAGAGCAGGTCCACGATGTATAGATCAATAACCGGTACGGGGCAGAGGAATGGGTTTTCCATACACCTTCGTCACCCACCGGCTGATGGCCTGGACCCAGGTCCCGTTGTACACGCCGCCTACATCCGCGATGTTGACGAAGCTGGAACTTGCATTCAAATTGGAAACTGTGGTACAGTTCAGATAGGGCTTCTCCACCTGGGCAAAGCCTGCGGGAACCTGACCGAACACAAACATGATCTCGGTCACACGTTCATTGCCGGCAAGACCAAGAGCAGCCGCAGAGGCGTCCAGCGTGTAGCTTTTGCTGGTAGAGAGATTGTCAGCCAAAGTACGGTGCTCTCCGCCATTCACCCGGTAGGTGATCTTATAGGTGCCGGGGAAGTTCCAGGTCCCGGTCACTACCGTGCTCAATCTTACCTGAGCGGGCAGGGTGTCTCGGAAATAGAAACTGTCCAGACGGACGTTCGAGGTATTAGAAATGCCGGAGAAGGTGTAGCGGACCGGCTGGCCGCTCATTGCTTCCTTGGGGCCTGTCTTGGTGATGGACACACCAGTGGTCAGGCTCTTGTTGGTCACCTCAAAGCGCACGATCTGTCCCTCATGCTCCAGATAGGCGGTCAGTTCCTGCTCATTCACGCCGTAGTTGGATGGAGCCTTGACTTCCCGAATGGTATAGCGCGACAAGGGAAGCTGCTTGGAAACCGCAAGGCCCCGGCCATCGCTCCGAATGGTGTCTACCAGATTGCCCGCCTTGTCGTAAATTTCAAAGACAGCTCCCTCCAGTAGCGTCCCGGCGGGCAGGCCGGTGGTGGGGTTGTAGTCGGCGGACTTCTTCACGATCTGGATCTGCCCTGTGATAGGGGTGTTCTTCCAGGTCACTTTTGTGGTTTCACCCGCCTTGACATAGACAGTGCGCTCCTGGGTGTCCGGGATATAGCCCTCATTTTCCAGTTCACGCAGGTAATAGCGGCCCGAAACAGTCAGATCCTCAAACCAGGCATAGCCCCGGTCATCGGTGGTCTGCTGGTCGATGGGGTTGTGTCCGCTGTCATAGAGGATGAAGGACACGCCGGGGATGCCCTTGCCGTCTGCGGTGGAAATTTTATGGAGCAGGATGCCGGAGAGGGGCGCGTTGGTCACGGTGAGCGGAGGGCAGCTCCCATTTTTTACAGTGAAATAGTGGGGCGTGCTGTCCAGTTTGAAGCCCTCGGCACTCTCCGTTTCCACCGCATAATAGCTGTCATCCTCCAGCGTAACAAAGACGCTGCCAGTTTTCCCCGTGGTCACGGTGTCCACCAGAGCGTCATCGCTGACCCGCCGGATCTCGAAGGTGGTGTTGGGGATACGCTTGGTTTTGTCGGCAGAACTGACCTTGATGATCTCCACGCCGCCCACAGCGTTGTTATAAAACCGCAGCGTCTGCGTATCGTTGGGGTTGATGGTGACGGTCTGGCTCTGGCTGTCCGGGTCGATGGTATATCCAGACACGCTCTCCAGTTCCGTTGCGATGACGGTGCCGGTTACCCCGGACAGGGTGATCTTGCCTGTGGAGTCAGAATAGTAGATGCCCTTGCTGGACAGGGTGCCGCCCCCGTCATCCACATAGCGGCCATCCGCGTATTTGATCTCGAACTTGACGCCCTCCAGGGGGACGGTCTTGGTCCCGTTCCGGCCCCATTTTTCGATCACCAGATTGCCCAGGGGCTTATTCCGAAATTCCAGAGTGACGGTCTGGCCCGCCTTGACCTGGACGGTCTGGGGGACATCATCCAACAGGTATCCGGGTTTGGCTCTGGTTTCCTTCACCACCAGCGAGGTGCCAGGGGCGATATTTTCCACCAGGAAGGAGCCGGAGGAATCCGTCACGAACTTGCCGTTGGCGTCGCCCACCACGGCTCCGTCCGAGGTGGTCACGAAGAACTCCACCCCGGAAAGAGGGAGTTTCTTATCATCGTCCGACACCTTCTTGACCAGAACCGCTCCCTTGGGCGCGTTGGAAAAATAGAGGGTCACAATGTCCTGATCCTCGCCGGAGATATAGAAAGACTGGGGGGCGCTGTCAATGACGTGGGCCCCGTCGCTCTCCAGTTCCTCGCAGATATAGTAGCCCTTTTTGAGCCCGGTCGCTGTGAAGGAGCCGTTGGCCGAGGACACATAGTTGCCGATGACTGTGCCGCCGCTGCCGCTGACCTCGCCGCCCAGGTATTTCAGTTGGAACCGGCAGCCGGAAATTCCAGCTCCGGTCACACTGTCCTGCTTGTAGACTACCAGAGCGGACAAAGGTGTATTTTCAAACAGGAATGTATGACCCTTGCCAGCGGGGATAAACGCTTCCTGAGTGTCGCTGTCCTTGATGGAGAATCCAGTGGGCGGGGCCAACTCCTTTATTCGGAACCAGCCGTCCCGCAGACCATTGGCCGGGCCGGTCAGCTCAATGCGGCCATTTTCGTCCGTTGTGAATACGCCCAGGTCGTTGAGTTCGCCGGTTTCCGTATCATTGCTGGCGTACCACACCTGAAAACGAACATTGGGGAGGCGGTCATGGGTGATGCTGTTCTCCTTGATGATCTCAATGACAGGCCGCTTGTGGTCGTAAAAATATGCCTCCCGGTCCCGGTTGGGGTACAGGGTGATATACTGATCTGGGGCGTCCACCAGATAGGCGTCATTTCCCACAGATCGCTCGGAAATCTTGAAAACCCCTGGCCAGAGGTTAGGGACAGTCACAGACCCGTCCGGCCCGGTGGTCACTTCGGCAACGCTGTGACCGTCCGCCGCCTCCACCAAAAAGGTGGTGTTGGGAATGGGGATGGAGTGATCGTCGGCGTCAAATTTCCAGATGGTAAGGTTGGGCCGCTTATCATTTTGCAGGCAGATGGTGGCGTCCTTTCCGGGGAACAGCTGCACATGGTACTCGGTGGGGTCCAGCAGGTGATCCGCCACCGTGGAGGTTTCTTTCAGGGAATAAACGCCCGGTTCCAGGCCCTCCCAGCAGATCTCACCTGTGCCGGAAGAGGTGCGGTCCAGATACCGGGAGCCGTCCTCGATTTTGGCAAGGCGATAGGTGACGCCGCCCAGGGGCTTCCCGTCCGAACTCTCCTTATACAGATGGAGACTGGGCAGTTTGCTGTTGGTGAACACGAACTGGGCCTGTTCATTCCCATCCAAATGGATGATGCGCTGGGCGTCGTCGATCACATAGCCCGGACAATCCAATTCAGTCACGATATAGGCGGTATCGGCGGGGAGCTTGGAGAGGTCGATGGTCCCATCCTCCGAGGTAGTGTATTCCTCCGGCCCCCAGGAACCGTCCACCGCCTCAAAGCGGAACTTCGCGTTGGCGATGGGCTTGGAGAGGTCGGAGCTGTCCACCTTGATTAAATGGATGCCCGGCAAGCGGTCATTGAAGAAAACCAGCTTTTTGATGCCGTCTCCAGCCTTCAGTTCCACCTCCTGGGGCGTGGTATCCAGCACATGGCCGTCCCCGCCGGTGTCCCGTTCCTCGGCCCGGTAAGTGGCGGGCTTGCAGTCCGTGAGGAGGATCTCGCCGAACTCATCCGTCTGAAAGATGCCCAGACTCTCAGCGTCCCGGAAGATCTCAAAGGAGACGTTGGGCATCGCCTTCATGGTGCCGCGCTCATACTTGATGATCCGCAGGCCGGGCAGCTCCTTGTTGATGATGGTGGCATCACTGGTCTTGCCTGCCACCACGGAGACGGTCTGGACGGTATCGGTGTCCGCGATCCAGCCGGAGATGCCTGCCAGTTCCCGTACCTCCCATCCGCCGGGCTGGAGCTGATCGAAAACTGCCACGCCGCCGATCTTGGTCTTGGCGGTCTGGACCTCGCCGCTTTCAATGTGCTTGATCTGCACGGTGACGCCGTTGAGCGCGTCCCCGGTGTCACTCAACTTCTGAACACGCAGAGAGCCGTAGGGAGCGTTGGTAAAGGTCACAGTGGCGACTTTGTTATACTCCACATCGGCGTGCTGGGTACGTTCCTCCGGGAGCAGATGAAAAGCCGGAGATATCTCCTCGGTCACGGTATAGTGGCCCTCCAGGGTCAGAGGGATGATGACCGTCCCATCCGGGCCGGTGGAGAAGGAAACCACCTTGCGGCCTTCCGGGTCGTACACGGAGAACACAGCGCCCTCTAAGGGGATCTTGGTGCCCTCCTCCAGCTTCACGATCTTCAGGGCTGTTTCCTCCGGGTCAGGCTCACCGCCGCCCGTGTAGCTGCTCATTGCTGCCAGTTCCATGTGCCGGGAATTGTCCAGGTCGCAGATATAATTCTGCAAATTGCCGTACTTGTCCTTTTCCTGGCAGACTGCGTACATGGCGGCATACTGGGCAACATCCGCTGTCAGGGAGAGCTGGACGCTGCCGCTCTCGCCCTCGATGCTGTCTGCGGGGTACAGCACCTTGAATTTCCCACCGTAGCCGTCCCCGGTCCACTTCGTAGTGACGGCGGTAATGTCCTGATCGTTCTCATCCACGATGCGGGTCCCCTGGGGCACCGAACCGGGGTCTGCAAAGGATACGGCTACATCGTAGTCATACACCCATGTTTCGCTCCAGATGGTGAATACCTGCTGCTTGTACTGCTTGCCGTCCACGGTGACGGAGTAGGCAACAGACTTATCCGGGGTGGCCGTCATCCGGGGCTCCAGCATATAATTGTAGATGGTGCCCCGCTTGTAGATATCCTTGGCAGCCGCCAGAATACGGTTGCCGATGTCCAGCTCAGAGCCAGTTAAGCCAGGGGCTACCTTCAAATTTGCGATGTTCCAGTTAGGGAGCAGGTAGCACCACAGCGCCATTTTGGTGGCATAGTAGGCTTGGTACTTGTTGTCCAGCTTCAATTCCCCCAAACTGCGGTGGGGGTAGCCGTTGGAGATGATGCCTACCACCTTGGGATCGCTGGACCGTTCATTGGCGAGATACTGGATGCTCTCACCCACGCCCACGGTCTGCGGGACGCCCTTGATATTGGGGTTAACGCAATAGGCTGGTACCTCTTTTTTCTGCCCCTTAGCGTCCACATAGTTGAAATAGGTATAGTCCTGAGTCCTGATCCGGCCATTGATGGTCAGGTATGACAGCTCATAGCCGCCGTTATAGATATCCACCTCGCCCAGTGCTTCTTCCTCCGTGTTAGCTGCAAGGGCAGCGGTGGGAAGGATGCCCAGGAGTGTGACAAAGACCAAGAACAGCGACAATAGACGTTTTTTCATTTCGGCCAAATTCCTCCTTAAACGAAAAATAGCGCCCCCCTGACGCATAATGCGTCAGGGGGGCGCCGGTAGGGGGGCGATTGTTATTCGCAAAGTTTGTAAGTATACCAGATAATCCAAAGTTCCATCCAGCAGGATAGCCATATCTCCTCCGGTAATGGTCCTATCTGCAGCGGATTTTTAATGGTTGATCGATTCTTGAGTACCTTGTAGCCAATAGCCGGTGTCGATCGAGTTTGGTGTAAAATGTATCCTATGGGGGATGTAGTTCCTTCCTCTAAATCGCTTCAAACGCTCTCCAGAACTTGGAGTACTTTCCCAAAATCCTCCTGCACCGTTTCATTGGCGTTCACGCGATCATCCCAAATAAGGCGTTCCTCACTGATCTGGCAAATGTACTGTCCATTTCGTTCAATATCCCAAAAACCAGATTTTGATGACATGGATAGGGACAAGCCCTGTTGCTGGAGTAGCTCCATGATTTGCGCAAAGCGATTGTTGAATACCCGTTCCATAGTGTCCACCTCCACAAAATGTTGCCCTATCATACCATAAAAGATCAGAAAAATTCAAGATAGCCCAGAGCTCATGCTGCCACTGCGGTAACACACCAGCGGTAATTTCTCTGGTTCCGGACACAGGTGTACAGGGTCAGCCGGTCATCGCTGGTAGCTGCGGTACCGCTGGTATCCGTCTCCAGCACTTTTTCTACCGATATGACCTTATAAGTCCGGGTCCCCAGTTTCGTTTTCCAGGTGACGGAGTCCCCCGGCTCCAGCGTATGCAGCTCTCCGAAGTCATCCCGGACACCACGGTTGTGGCCTGCGATACACACATTTCCAGCCCAGATGCTGGTATCCGGGAAGTGGCCCGCCCCTTTCGCCAGGACGGAGCTGCCCGTACCCTGGTACACCTTGGTGGACAGGTCGATGGCGGGGATCTTGAGCGTTCCCAGATATCCACCGGAGTAGTAGAGGTCGTCGGTCACATCTGTCCAACCCGTGGCGGATGATCCAGTCCCGCTGTTTCCGCTGGGACTGCCCCCTATGGTTGGATAGGTCACGCCTCCCGTTTGGGTGACCAGCCCCCCGCCTGTCAGCGCACCGGGAATGAGATTGGGTGTCAGTGGAGTGCCAGAGCCCGGAAGATAGCTGGTGGGGCTGCCGAAGACAGGGGGGATCAGGGCGGTGTTCTTGCTCCGATCCACATTGGGGTCCTCCCACTCATAGATGGTGTCATCCGAGGTGGGCCTGCCGAACAGGTAATCGTCTGGGGCGTTCATGGTGTATTCCAGTGCGCTGGCCTGCCCTACGCAGAGGGTGCAGAGCATGGCAGCCAGCAGAAGTGCGCACAGTTTCAAGCGGTCATCTCCTCTCCTTGATCTTCTTGAAGGCGACCACCCCGCCCACCGCCAGAGCGAGGATCACGCCGCCGGCCAGCAGGGGCTGTTTCAGCGCGGACAGGTCCACGCCCTGGGACGGGGTCTCCGCTCCGGGAGCCCCCTCCGCCATCGGCACCTCCTCCGGGGTCTCGGTGCTGCCGAAGATGGCGGTGTAGGTCACCATGTCACAGCCGGTCTTGGCCACCTCGCCGGTGTAGTTGGCCGTCACGGTGTAGCCGGTGGCATATCGGCTGGTGCTGGTTCCAGTGTAGCTGGCGGTGGCGGTGTAGCGGGTCACAGTGCCGCCCGCGCCGTCTGAATACTGCGCCTCGCTCCACTGGACATCAGCCAGGGTGAGGGTCTTGCCCTTGTCCTCGATGCTCTTGGGAACGAGGGATACATCTGCGTCCGAGAGATTGGGGTAGTTACGGGTGGCGGAGAGGTTGTTGGTCTTGGTGGCGTAGCCGTCCGTCTTGACCTGTACGCTGGTGTGGTCCAGGTGAAGGGTGCCGGCGTAGCCCTCCGCCGTGGTGACCTCCATCTCTGCCTCCAGCGCCTGGAGGACCTGGGCCATGTCGTTGGTCTTGCTGGGCCGGGTGACCGTCTCGGTGTAGGGCTGGGTATCCACGCCCACATCATTTTTTCGGGTCATGTCTAGCAAAGTGAACCATAGGCCGTCCCGCTCAAAGTCCTCGGTGGGGATGAGGCTGGGATCATCCGAAAGGGAGAGCTGGTAGACCTTGTTGATCCGAGGTTCCTCCAGTTCCCCGTAGGTATACTCATCCACAGAGATGGGGTAGTAGCTGGCGTCTTGGCGCGGGGGCTCCTCCGCAGCCATGGCAGGGATGCTCCCGACCATGATAACGGCCAGGGCGCACAGTGTGGTTACAATGCGTTTCATTGTCTTTCCTCCGTTTTTGTAATGTTCAGCCTGGATCATGGGTCATCTTTCGCCGTTTTTCCGCCTCCTCTCCTCGCCGCCCCGCCGAAGCAGGTACTCGTTCCAGTCCTTGCCCTGGGCGGGTATTTGAATGGACACGGCATAGCCCTCCTGGGTGTACTCGTCCAGGAACTTCTCCGCTGCCTCCCGTCCAGGCCCATCCGCGTCCAGGCATAGGACGATCTGCTTCAGGTGGGGATTTTCCCGCAGGTAGTTGTCCAGCGGCTCCCGGTACAACCCGCACAGGGCAACGGCGTTGCTCCGCATCTGCCGGTGCAGGGTGCAGAAGCTCATCAGGTCGATGGGGGCCTCGAAAACTGCTACATGATCCAGGCCAGGGTCGCAGGGCAGGCGGAAGGCGATGTCCTTATTGCTACCAGTAACATCTCCTTTGAATCCAGGGCCATTCCGGTCATAGGTGCCGCGCTTGCTGGCGAACACCGGCTGGCCCCCTCCATCCCGGCCCACAAACACGCAGTTGTGGTGGTCGGCATCCTCATACAGTAGGCCAGCTTGGATGAAGCTCTGGATGACCTGGGGGGCGATCCCCCGTTTCCGAAGGTAGGCGAAAACGTGCCGCTGGTCTGGGGCTGCACTGGGCAGGGCAAAGGCGGGCCGTTCCTTTTTTGCTGGGGACGGCTGGTGCGGGACGGGGGAGGCCCTCGCGCGGTGGCCGTTGAACTCCAGCAAATAGTTGACCGCCTCCCGGAAGTCTTTTCCACAAAACTCCTGTAAGAAGGCGATCGCATCCCCACCCGTCTGGTTGGAATATCGTCTCCAGGTCCGGCGCTCTTTGATTCGAAGGCTGTCCATCTCTCTGGTGGTGTAGTAGCTGCCCACCCGCCGTACCTGATACCCCAGGTGGGTGAGCAGGTCCGGCAGGTCTGTCCCCTTGGCGATGTCCATCTCCCGCTCAGTAAAGCGGAAGGGCGTTTGTTGTCTGACCATGATTATTCACCTCCTCTCCGGCCAAACGAAAAAGGCCCCCAGGACACCCCGGTTCTCCGGGATGCCCTGGGGGCCTCTCTCGACATGATGACGTTGTTCGTTTATTCCGCCGTTTCTGTGATCCCGTCCTCATCGGACTGGCAGGCGTTCTCGCCGTCCTCTTGGGGCTGGTAGGCGTCCTCACTGTCCCCCTGGGGCTGCTGGGTGTCCTCGGTGTCCTCCTGGGGCTGGCAGGTGTTCTCGGCGGCGGTCAGGGCCTCCTCGATGAGACCCAGGACGAACTCCCGCTGGGTGTACTTCCGGCCCAGCCGCAGGCTCTCCCGGTCCAGGTGTGCCTTGATGCGCTGGAAGAGTTCCTCCGGAATCTGGAATGCCATCGTTCTGCTGCCATTGTTAGCCATATTCATGTTCCCTCCGTTTTCTTTCATCTGGTAGTATTCGGTGAGCAGGTTGGTGATGTACTGTGCGGTGGTCAGGCCCGCCTGATCCTTCTCGGTGCATACTCGGTCGTGGAGGGTCAGGGGAATCTGAGCGCAGAGGTTCTTGGTATCGGCCATCGCGTCGTTCTCCTTTCGCATTTGCTGACGCAAGTATAGATGAAAAGCCACCCGAAAGCTATTACCAATACCAATAAGGAATGGCACACAAACGAAGCATAAGCACCAAGAAGGACAAACCTGCCGCCAAAAACAAAAGCCGCCCTCTGGCCCGGATCTATGGGGCCGGAGGGCGGCTGCGCGGTTTCTCATGTTTTTTTGAATGCTTGGGGGTTCGAATCACCTGATTTCGTAAAATGGGCCATGTGCATCTCCCAAACCGCCGTTTTCGGAGTGAGCGGACCCTCTTTTCGAAAATCCAACTTTTCTGTTCTGAATTCGCCTATTTTTTCTTTTAGACGCAAAAACACCGCACTTTCGTGCGGCGTTTTTGCTGTGTATCTTTTTTGTCAACACATTTTGGAGCTGCTGGGCGGATTCGAACCGCCGACCTCATCCTTACCAAGTGATAAAAAGCCCTCCAGCCGTTGGTATATAAGGCTTTGCGGGCATTTTTGCCGCAAAAAGGATGAGGTCGAAAACGCTTTGCTCCATGTGTTCCTTCCGCTCGTTTCCCCGTGTGGGTCACGGTGTGGGTCGGGAGCATATCTCCGTATCCACATTCCCAACATAGAACTCCGCCATGTCGTCCAGCCGGAGACAGGCTAGACGGCGGTGTGTTGTCTTCTGATGACCGCAGCCGCAATCAATATCAAGGATGCCGTCACCATGCCATATACGGAACGGCTGGTCACTGACACCAGTCAGGAAGTTGACCGGCGTGTGGCCGACGATGCAGATAGTGCCAGGGTAAGGACTTCTATCTTCTGGCTTGATGCGTACCCAGATGCGCGTATCACGGTCGGCACCGGGGCAGCCGTGAACGAGGTGGAACTTCTGCCCACCGACGGTAATGTCCAGATGATCCGGCAGTCCAGCCAAGAAGCGCAGAATCATGTTGCGCTCGTGAGGTGTCCGATGGTAGAGCAGCTCCCGATAGGTGGATGAGCCGCCGTTTTGCCGCCAAAGCTCACGAGTACCGAACTCATTATGTGGTCCGAGAGTGGCGAGGCACATCTGCTCGTGATTGCCCAGCAGCATGGTCATGTTGGACGTATCCATGATCAACCGCAGGATGTCTACACCCATAGCGCATCGGTCGATGGCGTCACCGATGACATACAGATGGTCGTTTTCAGAAAATTGGGTCAGCGTCAGCAGCCGCTCAAACTTATCCAATTCGCCGTGGATATCTGATACGCAGTAGACCATGCCGTAACCTCCCGTAAATCGTGTTGCTGGTAAGTATACTCAATACGGCAGTAATTGCAAGTAGGTTCGCGGCGCAAAAACGGTGACGCAGTAAGCAAAGAATACATGAAACCAAGACCGCCTGTAAATTTTCTCCCATTTGGCCCAAAAGTGTGCTATACTAAAACCATCCTTGTATCGGAGGTGCATCATGAGCCGATATGGCGCTGTTGTGAAAATGTGGCAGGACTGGAACGTCCGCACGGTCGATGACCTTGCTCTGCGGCTGGATAGCTTCCGCATTCTGTTTGCCTACAACTCCGGCAAGATTGAGAATGCCGAGATCAACTACCACGATACCCGCGAGATCTTTGAAAACGGTAAGGTCGTGGGCTACACCGGCAGCACCCGTACCCTGGTTGAGCAGCAGAATCAAAAGGTGTGCTACGATCTTTTGCAGGACAAGATTATTGCAAGAGAGCCGCTGTCCATTGAGTTGATTTGTGCCGTCCACCGAGCATTGACGGAGGGCACTTACGATGAGCGCCGCTACATCGTGAACGGTGAGCGCCCTGGTGAATTTAAGAAGCACGACTATGTGACCGGAAAAAACGAGGTCGGTTCGCCACCCGATGAGGTAGAGAACGACCTCGCGGAGCTGATTGAAGAAGTCAACGCCATCGGAGCGAAAGCGCCCCTGAAGGCAGGGGCGTACCTCCACGCTCGGTTTGAGAATATCCATCCCTTTGCGGACGGGAACGGGCGTGTGGGGCGGACGCTGCTGAACTACTGGCTGATGATCAACGACTATCCGCCCACCATCGTCTATGAGGAGGATCGCCGCGCCTATTATGACGCGCTGCAAGATTACGATGAGCAGGAGGACTTGACCCCGCTGGTGCAGTTTTTGGAGGCTCAAACGGTCAAAACGTGGTCGCGCAGCACGGAAGACAGAAGCCCAGCACCGCAGAAAAAGCTGAATTCGTTTTTGCTGTGATGCTTGTGTGAAGCAATTTTGGGTGACACCGTACTTTTTCCCGCGGAGGGTTTGATGCTCTTTGCAATCTTCACCACATCGTTATCGCTATTTTGTACCAATCAATAAAACATCACAAGGCCGCAGGAATTCAGCCTTGACAAATTTACTTTTCGGATGATACAATTACGGCAGGGGAAACAGTTTCCCCTGCCGTAATTTCATATCGATCGGACGATGGGATCGGGAGAGATCGCTCAGGCGGCGCCGAAGGGGAACGCAGAAGCTCTCAGGCAAAAGGACCGGTTCCGGACGATACTCCGAAAAGGCCGGACGGCAACGCCCGGCCACCGAAGGTGCAACCTCCCATCGCGGAGGGAATCTCTCAGGTAACTCAACGGGGGCACAAAGCCGTAAAGAGCGGCTTTGTGTCCTTTTTTTGCTGCCAAAAAGAAACGATCTTTAAGGAGGAAAACCGTATGAGCGAACTGAAGCGTACCCAGCTATACGACGTCCATGTGGCCGCCGGCGCGGAAATGGTGGACTTCGGCGGATGGGAAATGCCCATCCAGTACCCCAGCGGCATCATTGCCGAGCACCTCTACACCCGGCAGGTATGCAGCATGTTTGATGTGTCACACATGGGCCGTCTGCTGATCGAAGGACCGGATCGCAGGAAATTCCTACAGCACGTGCTGACCAGCAACGTGGCGGCGCTGGACGTGAATCTGGCGCAGTACTGCATCATCCCCAATGAGAACGGCGGGGCTGTGGACGATGCGTACCTGTACATGTTCGAGGAGGACAACTATCTGCTGGTGGTGAACGCCGCCAATACAGAAAAAGACTTGGTGCATCTGCGAAAGGCTTTGGAGGGCTTTGACTGCACCATCACCGACATATCGAAGGGCTGGGCGGCCATCGCCGTGCAGGGGCCTAAGAGCAAGGAAATGCTGACGGCGCTCAACGGCGGCGCACAGCTGACAGAGCCTATGAAGAACGCGCTGGGCTCAGTATCGCTGGAGGGCCATTACGCCCGCGTCGCCAAGACCGGCTACACCGGCGAACCTCTGGGCTACGAGGTCTATGTCCACAGCGAGGACGCGGAGTGGCTGTGGAACCGTCTGGTGGAGCTGGGCGCACGTCCCGCCGGTCTGGGTGCCCGCGATACCCTGCGTTTGGAGGCTGCCCTGCCCCTGTACGGTCACGAGATGGGCAATGCGCCCGACGGCAGCGAAATTCCCATTTTCGCCGTACCTCTGTCCAAGTTTGCCGTCAGCTTTGCCGCCGAAAAGGGCGACTTCATCGGCCGCAAGGCGTTGGAAAAGCAGCACAGCTATTTCGTAAAGTACATGGATCGCGACTTCTCCGATATGTCCGGCCTGCCCCGGAAGATTGCCCCCATTGCGCTGCTGGATCGCGGCGTCATGCGGGCGGGCATGGAGATCTATCAGGGCGACAAGCTGGTGGGATGGGTCACCAGCGGCACTATGGTGCCCTACTTCAAGACCGAGGGCGAGGGTCTATCCACCGTCATTCTGGAGGCCAGCGGCAAGCGCGCCGTCGGACTGTGCTATATCGACAACGACATACTGGAGGATGACACCGTGGAGGTGGACGTCCGGGGCAAGCGGCTGAAGGCCGTCATCCCCGCCCGTCACATGAGCGTGGGCGCACCTCCCTTTGCCCGCCCGCTGCTGTACGGCGAGGAGGAGGACGCACACGGCGTGGGCAGCGGCGACCGTGCGCCCAAGGCGCTGGAGCTGCTGAAAAAGGCGCTGGAGAACCATGAGTGGCGGCAGGAACAGTGCATCAATCTGATTCCCTCTGAGAACACGCCCAGCCGCGCCGTGCGGCTGCTCAGCGGCAGCGACCCCGCCTGCCGGTATGCCGAGCACAAGAAGATCTTGGCATTCTATGACAAGGAGGTCTTCTACTATCAGGGCACGAAGTTCATCGACGAGGTGGAGCGGCTGTTGGTGGAGGAAATGCGTGCCTACTTCGGCTGCACCGAGGTGGAGACCCGTACCCTCAGCGGTCAGATGTCCAACATGGCGGTGTTCTCCGCGCTGATGGACTGGAAGAACCGCGTTGACCGCAAGTCCGAGGCCAAGCGCCTGGGCTACGTGATGAACAACCACATCATCAAGGGCGGCCACCTGTCCGCACAGCCCATGGGCGCGCTCCACGACTATATCGCCATCGACGCGGTGACGGAGAAGCCCGCCGTGGTAAACTTCCCCGTCTGCGCCGACAACCCCTACAAGATGGACGTGGAGGAGACCAAGAAGCTCATCGACCGCTATCGCCCGGAGCTGATCGTGTTCGGCAAGAGCATGGTGCTGCACAAGGAGCCGGTGGCCGAGATCCGCAGATTCGTGGATGAGCAGAATATTCCCACCACCATCATGTACGACATGGCTCACGTGCTGGGACTGATCGGCGACCATTTCCAGAACCCCTTTGCCGAGGGCGCAGAGATCGTCACCGGCTCCACCCACAAGACGTTCTTCGGTCCACAGCGCGGCGTCATCGGCGTGAACTACAGGGAGGATGACCTGAAGTACGGCCTGTGGAAGACCATCGAGAGCCGCACGTTCCCCGGCAGCGTGTCCAACCACCATCTGGGTACCCAGCTGGGCATGCTGATGGCCGCCTACGAGATGAACCAGTTCCGTGACGTGTATCAGAAGGCGGTCATCGACAACGCCAAGTCCTTCGCCCGCAGCCTGAAGGCTCACGGCCTGGACGTGGCCGGCGACCCGGCCATCGGCTATACCGAGACACATCAGGTCGTCGTGTCCGTGGGCTACGGCGAAGGACCGAACATCGCCGAGCGACTGGAGCGGAACAACATCGTGGTGAACTATCAGGCCACCCCGGACGAGGAGGGCTTTACCGCCTCCGGCGCGCTGCGCATGGGCGTCAGCGAGATGACCCGCTTCGGCTTTGAAGCGGCGGACTTTGACCGGCTGGCCGGGCTGATGGCGGACTGCATCCTCCGGGGCAAGGATGTGAAGGAGGACGTAAAGAAGCTGCGGAGCGAACATCTGGAGATGCGCTACTGCTTCGATGATGCCGAGATCGACGAGGCGCTGGAGCAGCTGGCCGCCAAGCTGGTGTGAGAGACAAAAGGAAATACGCCCCGCCCCGGAGGGGGCGGGGCTGCGGAACAAAAACAAACTGAAAATTCTGATGGAGGTAAAGTATCATGTTGTATCCTGTTGAACTGCAGTATTCCAAATCCCATGAGTGGGTGAAGGCGGAGGACGGCGTCACCGTCGTGGGCATCTCCGACTTCGCGCAGAATGCGCTGGGCGACGTGGTGTTCGTGAACCTGCCCGCCGAGGGCGACAGCGTTACCACCGGCGATGCCTTTGGTGACGTGGAGTCCGTGAAGGCCGTGTCCGATCTGGTGTCCCCCGTCACCGGCACAGTGTGCGCCGTCAACGAGGAGTTGCTGGACGCGCCGGAGAAGCTAAACAGCGATCCCTACGGCGCATGGCTCATCAAGGTGGAGAACGTGGAGGGCAGCGAGGAGTTGCTGGACGCCGCCGCCTACGAAGCGTTCTGCGCCGAGGAGGGCTGATATATGGGCAGCTACGTTCCCTCTACCGGGGCGCAGCGGGAGGAAATGCTCCGCGCCGTGGGTGTGAGCAGCACCCGCGACCTGTTCCGGGACGTGCCGGAGCAGATGCTCCTCACCGAGCCGCTGCGTATCCCCGAAGGGATGAGTGAGCTGGAGGTCAGCCGCGCTATGACCGCTATGGCAGCGGAGAACCGCGTATACGGCACGGTTCTCCGGGGCGCGGGCGCTTATGACCACTACATCCCCTCCATCGTGAAATATATCCCCGCCAAGGAAGAGTTCCTGACGGCGTATACCCCCTATCAGGCGGAGATGAGTCAGGGGCTTTTGCAGTCCATTTTCGAGTACCAGACCATGATCTGTGAGCTGACGGGAATGGACGTGTCCAATGCCTCCGTATACGACGGCGCCACCGCTGCGGCGGAAGCCGCCGCCATGTGCCGCGACCGCAAGCGCCGGGTGACGCTGATCTCCGGCGCGGCACACCCCGACACCATCAACACCGTCCGCACCTACTGCTACGGTACGGGCGATGAGCTGCGGGTCGTTCCCGTCAAGGACGGCAAGACCGATATGGACGCCCTGCGGGAGCTGCTGACAGCAGATGTGGCCAGCTTTTATGTGCAGCAGCCCAACTTCTTCGGCCAGTTGGAGGACGCGGAAGCGCTGGGCGCACTGACCCACGAGGCCGGCGCACTGTATATCATGGGCTGCAACCCCATCGCGCTGGCTATTATGAAAACGCCCCGGGACTGCGGGGCGGACATCGCCGTAGGCGAGGGACAGCCTCTGGGTCTGCCTATGGGCTGCGGCGGCCCGTATCTGGGCTACATGGCCGCTACGGATAAGCTGATGCGCAAGCTGCCTGGCCGTATCGTGGGCGAGACAACAGACGCTCAGGGACGCCGCGCCTATGTGCTGAGCCTGCAGGCGCGGGAGCAGCACATCCGCCGGGAAAAGGCCAGCAGCAACATCTGCTCCAACGAGGCGCTGTGCGCTCTGACCGCCGGGCTGTATATGGCCGCCATGGGGCCAGACGGCATGGCGCAGGCGGCGGAGCAGTCCATGGCCAAGGCTCACTATCTGGCCGGGGCACTGTGCGCCATCGACGGCGTGGAGCTGGCTTACGACGGCGCGTACTTCCACGAGTTCGTTACCCATATACCCAGACGGGAGGAAGTCCTTTCCGCACTGGCAGAGGGTGATATTCTGGGCGGTCTGCCCATCGGCGAGGACGGCGTACTGTGGTGCGCCACGGAGAAAGTCTCCCGGGCACAGCTGGATAAGGCTGTTTCTATCGTGAAGGAGGTGCTGGCAAAATGAAGCTGATCTTTGAAAAGAGCGTCTCCGGACGCCGCTGCACCATTCTGCCTGCCTGCGATGTAGCGCCTGTTTCTTTGCCCGCATCCCTGCGGCGAGAGACGAAGCCCGCCTTGCCGGAGATGAGCGAAACGGACATCTCCCGCCACTACACGGAGCTTTGCAAGCAGGTACACGGCGTGAACTGCGGCTTCTATCCCCTGGGCTCCTGCACCATGAAGTACAATCCCCGTATCGACGAGGAGATGGCGGCGCTGCCCGGCTTCACGGGCGTGCATCCCCTGTCTCCGGCGGAGGATCGCCGGGGCATGCAGCAGGTACTGGACACCGCGGCGCAGTATCTCTGCGAGATCACCGGCATGGACGGCATGACCTTCCAGCCTGCCGCCGGCGCACACGGTGAGTTCACCGGCGTGCTGCTGATCAAGCAGTACCACGATGCCCGGGGCGACAAAAAGCGCACGAAGATCATCGTGCCCGACAGTGCCCACGGCACCAACCCCGCCACCGCCGCCATGTGCGGCTACGACGTGGTGAACATCGCCTCCGGCGAGGATGGCTGCGTGGATCTGGATGCCCTCCGTGTCGTACTGGGCGAGGATACCGCCGGACTGATGCTCACCAATCCCAACACCGTGGGCATCTTCGACAAGAACATCCTGGAGATCACGCGCCTTGTTCACGAGGCCGGCGGTCTGTGCTACTATGACGGTGCCAACCTCAACGCCGTTATGGGCGTGGTTCGTCCCGGCGACATGGGCTTTGACTGCATACACATGAACCTGCACAAGACCTTTGCCACCCCTCACGGCGGCGGCGGTCCCGGTGCGGGTGCGGTGGGCTGCAAGGCATTTCTGAAGAAATACCTGCCCCACAGTGCGCTGGCGGAAGAGCCGGGACATATCCAGGTGCGCAGCTTCCAGGGCAACTTCCTGGTAGTGGTGCGGGCACTGGCCTACCTGCTGGCATTGGGCAGGGAGGGTATCCCTGAGGCGGCGGAGAACGCCGTGCTGAACGCCAACTATCTGCTGGCAAAGCTGAAGGGGACGTATACCCCGGCCTATGACCGGCTGTGCATGCACGAGTTCGTGCTGGATCTCAGCGGTCTGAAAAAGGAAACGGGCGTGTCCGCGCTGGATGTGGCCAAATCCCTTATCGACGAGGGTATCCATCCGCCCACCATGTACTTCCCGCTGATCGTCCACGAGGCACTGATGCTGGAGCCCACGGAAACGGAAGGCATCGAGACACTGAATCACGCGGCGGAGGTGCTGCGCAAGCTGTATCACAAGGCCTTTGAGGATGCGGAGTCCATGCACACCGCGCCCCACAATATGCCCATCGGACGCCCCGACGAGGTACAGGCGGCGCGCAAGCCTGTACTGCGCTGGAGAAAGGCATGATACGGAGACTTTACACCTGCTCCGGCAGCGGCACAGACCCCTATCGCAATCTGGCGCTGGAGCGGTATCTCACCGAGACTGTGCCGGAGGACGCCTGCATCCTCTACCTGTGGCAGAACCAGAACACGGTGGTCATCGGCCGCAACCAGAACGCGTGGAAGGAGTGCCGCACCGGTCTTCTGGAGCAGGAGGGCGGCGTGCTGGCACGGCGTCTCTCCGGCGGCGGCGCGGTGTTTCACGATTTGGGCAACCTGAACTTTACGTTCAGTGTTACAGAGGAAGACTACGATCTCCCCCGGCAGCAGCAGGTCATTCTCACGGCCTGCCGCCTGCTGGGGCTCAGGGCGGAGCTGTCCGGGCGCAACGATCTGCTGGTCGAGGGGCGGAAGTTCTCCGGCAACTCTTTTTACTCCCACAACGGCAGGGCATTCCACAACGGCACGCTGCTGGTGAACGCCGACATGACGAAGATGGGGCGGTATCTCAGCCCCTCTACCGCCAAGATCGCCAGCAAAGGCGTGGATTCTGTGCGTTCCCGCGTGGTAAACCTGCGGGAGCTGTGCCCCGATCTGACCATCGAAAAGATGGCGGAGGCCATGAACCGGGCATTTGAGCAGGTCTACGGCCTGACGGCTGTGCCGCTGCAGGAGCAGGACTTCGACCACGATGCGCTGGACGCGCTGTATGCGCAGTTCAGCAGCCGGGATTGGGTCTATGGCCGCAGCGCGCCGCTGGACTTTGCCTGCGGGGATAAATTCCCCTGGGGCGAGGTGAGTCTGCACCTGCGGGTGGAGCACGGCAGCTGCCGCGATGCGGCGGTGTATACCGACGCCATGGATGCGGGACTGTCCGCAGCGCTGGAGGGCGCTCTCAACGGCTGTGTGTTTTCCGCCGGGGCTCTGTGCCGCGCCTTAGAGGGCGCGGCGGTGACGGAGGAGATCAGAGACGATCTGTGCCGTCTCATCCGCGCACAAAACATCTGAAAACACAGGAGGAACTCCTATGTCTGACTATCAGTTGATCGTCATTGGCGCAGGCCCCGGTGGGTACACCGCCGCGCTGCGCGCCGCCAAGCTGGGACTGCATACCGCCATCGTGGAGCGCAGGGAGGTGGGCGGCACCTGCCTGAACCGGGGCTGCATCCCTACCAAGACGCTGCTCCACGCCTCTCAGGTCTATTACGATGCCGTGAACGGCGCCGGCGTAGGCGTTCACGGCAGTCTTTCCTACGACATCGGTGAAATGTTCGCTTTCAAGCGCAGCGTCAGCGAGAAGCTGCGCTCCGGCATCCACGCGCTGCTGAAGGGCGCAAAGGTGGACGTTATCGAGGGTACGGCGCAGATCGCCGCCCCCGGTCAGGTGGATGTCACCGGTGCGGACGGCGCGGTGACACGGTATACCGCGGAGCGCATTCTGGCCGCCACCGGCTCGGTGAATGTCCGGCCGCCCATTCCCGGACTGGAGCTGCCCGGCGTTATGACCTCCGACGAGCTGTTGGAGGGCACGGACACACCGTATCAGTCCATCGTCATTATCGGCGGCGGCGTTATCGGCGTGGAATTTGCCACGTTCTACAGTCATCTCGGCTGTCAGGTAACGCTGGTGGAGGGTATGGCCAACCTGCTGCCCCAGCTGGATCGTGAGCTGGGACAGAATCTGGCGCAGATCCTGAAAAAGCAGGGCGTGGAGGTGCTGACCTCCGCTATGGTGCAGTCTGTGGAGCAGACGGCGGACGGTCTTTGCGTCCATCTGGAGCAGAAGGGCAAGGAGCTGACCGTCACCGGCGAGAAGGTGCTGTGTGCCATTGGCCGCCGGGCGTATTTCGACGGTCTGTTTGCCGAAGGACTGACCCCGGCGCTGAACGGTAAACGGCTGCTGGTGGACGAAAGCTATCAGACCAGCATCCCCGGCGTGTATGCCATTGGCGACGCATCCGCCGCTGTGCAGCTAGCTCATGTGGCCGCGGCACAGGGCACAGACTGCGTGGAGCGGATGTGCGGCGGTAAGGGCAGCATCGATCTGAACGTGATCCCCAGCTGCATTTACAGCGCCCCGGAGATCGCCGTAGTGGGGCTTACCGAGGCCGAGGCCAAGGAGCAGAGCATTCCCGCCGTGTCCGGCAAGTGTACCCTGTTCAGCAACGCCCGTACCATCATAGAAGACTCAGGACGCTGCTTCATGAAGCTGGTGGCGCGCACGGACACCCACGCGCTTATCGGTGCACAGCTCATGTGCCAGCACGCCAGCGACATGATCTCTCAGTTGAGCACCGCCATGGTGAACCGTCTGACGGTGGAGCAGCTATTGACTGTCATGCGTCCTCACCCCTCCTTTGAGGAGGCACTGGGCGAGGCCGTGGAGAATTTAGCGTCCAAATTGGCGTAACACAGCAGGCAGAGGAGCGCACCGCGCTTCTCTGCCTGTTTTGCAGGAGGTATTCATGGATACGATACAGCAGCAAAAGGCGGCTCTGCGCCGGGAGCTGGCAGCGGCAGAGCGGACTATGATGCCGGAGGAAAAACGTTTGTCCGACAGCGCTATTCTTCACCATGTACTGAACACACAGGAATACCGCCGCGCCCACACGGTATTTGCCTTTGTGGGACGGGCTGATGAGATCGACACGCGGCCGCTGCTGGAGCAGATATTGGCGGACGGCAAACGGCTGTGCGTGCCGCTGTGTACCGCTCCCGGCGTCATGGAATGTCGTGAGGTGCGGGACCTGACCGTGCTCCGTCCCGGTGCTTACGGTATTTCAGAGCCGCCGGACAATGCACCGGCAGTACCGCCGGAATGCGTCGATCTGGCCATTATCCCCTGCGCGGGCGCGGCTGCGGATGGCCGCCGTCTTGGACGCGGCGGCGGTTACTACGACCGGTTTTTGGCACAGTATACCGGTGACGCACTGCTGCTGTGCCGGGAAAGGCTTTTGTGCCCAAGCATCCCGCAGGAAACACACGACATCCGCGTCCCCGCTGTTGTGACGGAGCAGGGACGGCTGGAGTAAGGAAAAGGCATCCCCGGTCGGGGATGCCTTTTCCTTATTTGCTCTGTGCCAGTTCCTTTACCGCTTGGATGGCCATGTCCACCTCGTCCTCCGAGTTGAACACGGAGAAGCTGAATCGCACCGCACCCTGCCGCACCGTGCCGAGGGCTTCGTGCAGCCGGGGCGCACAGTGTGCGCCGGGGCGGGTGGCAATGCCGTAGTCGGCATAAAGCACGTCCGACACCTCGGCGGAGTCCCAATCGCGGATGTTCAGCGAAACGATGGCCGCTCGATGCTTCGCGGTGAAGTCACCGTAAACCGCTACGCCATCTATATGCCGCACACCCTCGTAAAACCGCCGCATCAGGGCTTGCTCTTTCTGACAGATGGCCTCCACGCCTGCCTCCAGCAGGTAGTCCACCGCCGCATCCAGCCCGGCAATGCCGTGGCTGTTCAGCGTACCGGCCTCCAATCGTGTGGGGTAATCCCGTGGCTGCTCCCGATCGAAGGAATGAACGCCGCTGCCGCCCCGCAGCAGGGGGCGGATATCCACGCCGGGACGGATACACAGCCCGCCTGTGCCCTGCGGCCCCATGAGCCCCTTATGTCCGGTAAAGCACAACACGTCCACGCCCAACGCGGTCATGTCGACCGGCATCGTCCCTGCCGTCTGAGAGGCGTCCAGGATCAGCAGCGCGCCGTGGGCATGGGTCATCTCCGCGATACACGCCACATCCGGCATATCCCCCGTCAGGTTGGAGGCGTGGGTGCAGACCACGGCTCTGGTGTTGGGGCGGAAAAGCGGCGCGAAATCCTCAAACCGAATGCGGCCCTGACGGTCAGCCCGGACGAAGTCCAGCCCCATACCCAGGGCTTGCAGTGCATATAGGGGACGCAGCACGGAGTTGTGCTCCAGATCGGTGGTAATGGCGTGATCCGACGGAGACAGCAGCCCTTGAATGGCGATGTTCAGCGCCATGGTGGAGTTGGAAGTAAATACCACATGATCCGGACGCGGGCAGCCCAGCAGCCGCGCCAGCTTTTGCCGCGTCTCGTACACCGTGCGGGACGCCTGTAGGGACGCGCCGTGGGCGCCCCGGGCGGCGTTGCCCGCCGTCAGAATGGCCTGCGCCACCGCTTCCGCCACTCCGGGCGGCTTGTGGAGCGTGGTGGCCGCGTTGTCCAGATAGATGAGCTTTTCCATCAGTACATCTCCAATGTGAAGCAGCCGTTATGACCGACGGCTGCTGTGTCCAATGCGGTGCAGAGCGCGTCCCGCTCCTGCGGCAGCGCCTTCCACGCAAGGCCGCAGCCCGCCGCGATCTGAGAGGGAACAGGGATCATCCGCCCCGGCAGACCGGCACGCCGGAACAGCTCCTCCGCCGCCATCGCCTGCGATGTGGCATGGAAGGTGATGACCAGCGCAGGCTTTTTCTGCCGCGTCAAGGCCGGATGACCTTCGTGGCCTGCATCTGCTTTTCCACGATGACGTACATATTGGTCACGCCGCCCACCCGCAGCTTCTCCGTCAGGCCGCAGTGATTCAGGCAGGTGCCGCAGGTCAGGATCTCCACGCCCAGCGATTCCAGCTTCCGCAGATCCTCCAGTGAGGCGGAGCCCTCGCAGGTGACGAATGCGCCGCCGTTGTAGAACAGGATGGTTCTGGGCAGCGTCTCCTGCTGGGTCAGGGCGAACAGGAAGCCCTTCAGCAAAATCTTGCCCAGCACCTCGTCGCCCTCGCCCATGTGGCCGGCAGATACGGCCACCACGGTGTTGTCCGCCGCGGCGGGAACAGTGCAGATGCCATCGGCACTTTCCGGCAGCTCCGCGTCCTCCCCTGCGGTGATGGTCACGCGGTACTCCTTTTCGCCCAGCTGCTCCGTTTCTATGGCACAGCCTTTGCTCTCAGCCAGCCGGGTCAGATTCTCCACAGCCGCCCTGTTGTCCACCAGCGTCTGTACCGTACCTGCGCCGTTCAGCTCCTTCAGGGCGCGCAGCGTCTTGACAACGGGAATGGGGCAGGCATCGCCCATAGCATTGACCTGTATCATGATAAAAGTCCTCCTTGGTTCTTTTGTCAGAATAACGCTGGATATATTGTACGCCGTCGGAGGAACTTATGCAAGAGGCGGCTTTGCTCCATGGGAAAGTATTCCCTAAAAGCAGGAGCGGGGGATGCATATTGAGAGAAAACAGATGGCGATTTGATTTGTCTCACGCGGCGGCGTGAGCATTGCTGCGGGCGGTGCGCTCCTCGTAGTCCAGCTTCAGCAGCCTGGCCTTGCCAGCGGCCCAGGTACCCACAGCGCCGAACACCACGGGCAGATAGTAACCGGCCTGACGGATGGGCTCGTCAGCGGCGGTCATCAGGAAAGAGGTGGTGACCACCAGAACGAGAGAAACAATAGCGGTCAGGATGTAGTTATTGATGTTTTTCATGGTGGATTCCTCCTTGAAATTTGTTTTAATGAGATGAGATTTGTCAAGGATACTTTAACCCTAAAGGAATTTACTTCTTTTGATAGAGATGCTATAATCATATAGGGTGAGGTTATGAATATACAAGAGCTTATCCGTACAGCAAGCTGGCTTACAACGGAAGAAATTATGCTGCGCCCGTTGGTACAGTTGGATAGCGTTCCTACATTAGAGGAGCAGCGAGTGCACGCTGAATCAGAAATCGGCATTTTTACAGATGCTGCGGCGATTGCTATTGCCTGTGGTTATGTTGATCCGCGCTCGGTGTTCCTTTCTGCGACTGCATCGGAAGATGATCTTCGTGCCGCGCATGGACGCTGCCGGTATCTGGCGGAGACCCAGGAGGAGCTCCGAACGCTCGACGCACTGGTCGGGCCGTATCTGCCGGAGGGCTATCTGGAGGACATTGCGATCCGAGTCGATCCGACCGGTCATGGAGCGTTCACGCCGGAGAACATTCCGATGTTTGCAAGGCTTATCCGCCGGACGAACAATCTGGCGGTGCGGGCGCTGTTCCTGCCTTTTGATTTGGACGGCGACCTGTCCCGGCAGGCAAAGGACGCTTTCAGCCTTGTGAAAAAAATACGCTCCGATCTGCCTTGTATGCTTCATGCTTTCTGTTTTGAAGGCCTGATGAAACCATTGATGCAAGGGGACACAGAGTTGCTCCATACACTCAAAATGCTTGCATCGCTAAACGACACTTCTCTATACGCTTCTTTTTTTATCTCATGAAAACGAGCAGGGTAAAATACCCTGCTCGTTTTGAACGATTTGATAGATCACTTTCGATAAGGCGTGTTGATCAGCGGCAAGCTTTGCCGAAATTGCCCGTCCAGACGATAATAGGCGTGGGCACAGGCAGGCGCTGTGGGAATCATGCACAATTCGCCGCAGCCCTTCGCTCCCAGCGAAAACGGCAGTTTATCTTTTTCATCCGGCTGACAAAGAATGACTTCCAGCTCGGGTGCTTCTGTTGCCCGCATGAAGCCAATCGTACCGAACTTACTCTTGGGGTAGCCGTCCACACACTCGAATTTCTCTGTGACACCGTAGCCGATGCCCATGACCATGCCGCCTTCAATCTGCCCCTCTACAGATTGAACATTGACCGGCGTACCGACATCAAAGGCGGAAACTGCCTTTTCGATGCGGCCCTGTTCATTCAGAATAATGACCTGTGCGCCGTAGGAATAGGAAACATGGCTGATGGGGTTCTCTTTGATGGCGCCCAGCGGGTCTGTTTTCGCAGAGTATTCGCCGAAGAACTCCTGTCCTTCCAAACCGGCAATGGTCTTTCCACCTGAAAGTGCCATCTTTAGCTTTTCACCTACACGGCGGGCCGCCTCACCAGTCATAACGGTCTGTCTGGAAGCGGTTGAAGTACCGGAGTCTGGCGTACGGGCTGTATCCGCTGCCTCAAAGACAAACAATGCAGGATCCAGTTCCGTCACGTGACAAATCTCAGTCAGCACCATCTGACCGATGCCCTGTCCCATGCAGGAGGCGGATGTCCGGATGTGAATTTTTCCCTGCTCCACACTCAGCAGCACGCGACCGATGTCCTTCTTTCCCATACCTGTTCCGGAGTTCTTGAAGCCGCAAGCAATACCCACATAAGGATGCGCATAATAGATGTCTTTCACCGCATCCAGACACGCTACCATGTTCGTATTCGGGTCCGCGGTCTGACCATTTGGCAGAATATCACCGGGCTTAATCGCATTGCGGCGGCGGAATTCCCATGGATCAATTCCTACCATCTCAGCCAGAAGGTTGATGTTCATCTCAGTAGCAAAACAGCTCTGGGTTACACCGAACCCCCGAAATGCACCAGAAACCACATTGTTTGTATAGACGGACATCCCAAAAATGTCGATATTCTGGTAGTTGTACGGGCCAGCGGCGTGGGTGCAGGCACGATGCAGAACCGGGCCGCCCAGGGAGGCATATGCGCCGGTATCAGCAATAATGATGCCCTTCATCCCAGTAAGAATCCCGTTTTCGTCACATGCTGTAGTAAACTCCATCTCCATCGGGTGACGCTTGACATGATAATCCAAGGATTCCTGTCGGCTGTACTTTACCTTGACGGTTTTTTTGTGACCCACGCCATCAATGCGGCATATTGCTGAACAGACATATCCTCTTTGCCGCCGAAACCGCCGCCAACCAGCGGAGCACGACAATGAACTTTCTCTTTTGGAAGCTGGAGCATCTGCGCACATTCACGTTGTACGTCGTAGACGGACTGACTGGTGGTATAAATCAGCAGACCATCCTCACCCTCCGGCATAGCAACACAGCACTCCGGCTCCATAAAACCGTGCTCCTGCCAACCTGTTTTATACTTTCGTGTTACCACATATTTCGAATTTTTGATTGCTTCATCTGCATTTCCACGCACAAGATTTGCACGGCTCATAACATTGCCGTCAGGATGAATCAGTGGCGCGTCGCCGCGCAGCGCATCAAAGGGATTCGTAACCGCAGGCAGTTCTGTGTAGTCCACTTCCACCAGCGCCGCGATTTCGTTCAGCTTTTCCTTTTTATCGGTAGCGATCACAGCCAGCACGTTTCCAACGTAGCGGGTAATGTCACCCTCTCCCATCATCACGTCCCAGTCCTGCTTGATGTGGCCAATCTTGTTGCAGGGGACATCCGCCTTTGTCAGGACTTTTACGCAGTCAGGATGTGCAGCGGCACGGGTGACATCAATACGATCGATGTGGGCGCGGGGGTAACGGGAATAGACGCAGCGCGCATAGAGCATTCCATCCACAATGATGTCATCTGCAAAAATACCAGTGCCGTTGACCTTCTCCGCTGCGTCGATACGCTTGGCGTGCTCGTCCATGTGCAAAGTCTTTGGAGCAGGCGGAACCTGCTTTTTCTCACGGAAGAACTCCGCAGCCATGAGGATAGCATCCTCAATTTTCTTATAGCCAGTGCAGCGGCAGAGGTTGCCGCGAATTGCTTGCTTTACGTCCGCGCGCGTTGGGTTCAGATTCATATCCAACAAGCTTTTCGCAGAAATAATCATACCAGGGATGCAGAAGCCGCATTGCACAGCACCCGCCTCAGCAAAGCAGTGTTCGTAGATTTTCATCTCATTAGCAGGAATTCCTTCGACCGTGAGAATGTTTTTTCCTACCAGCTTACTCAGAGATACAACACAAGCTTTTGTTTTTTTGCCATCTACCAGCACGGTGCAAGTACCGCAAGCTCCCTCGCTGCAGCCATCTTTGGCTGCGGTCAAACGCAGATCGTCTCGCAAAAAAGGCAGCAGCTTTTTATCCTGCTCAGCGGTATACTCCTTGCCGTTGATCAAAAGTTTATACATAAATCAGTACTCCTTTTTGCTTTTAGAAGCGGGCGCTCCTGAAAAGAAGCGCCCGCTTAGATTTCAGATGCCTTTTTCTGCCAGAAAATCACCGAGCAGATTCATGCAGACGGTCTTGCGGTATTCCGCGCTGACACGGCCACGAGTCAGCACCAGCTTTTCACCGTAAGCCTTCAGCAGCTCAGGTTTGATCGCCTTGGCTTCCTCCACGGTCTTGCCCACCAGCATGGTCTCCACATCACGGAAGCGAAGCACCGTGTCGGCCACAGCGCCAAAACCGGCGGAGAAGCGGGTGATGACGCCGTTTTCCACGCTCAGGATGCCCGCAAAGGACACGCGAGAGATGGCCAGCGCGTTGCGGCCGCCGACCTTTTTGTAGTAATAATCGTCGATACCCGCCTTGGGAAGCAGGATCTCCGCAATGATCTCATCGCTTGCAAGGTCGAGCTTTTTGCGGCCAAGATAGAACTTTTCCACATCTACAATGCGCTCGCCGCGCACGGACAGGAGCTTCAGCTTTGCGCCCGTTACAAACTCGATGAGCACAGAGTCCGCCTTGGCGGAGCCGTTGCCCAGATTGCCGCCGAACGTACCTGCGTTACGAATGGCGGGCGCGGCGATGCGGGAGATGGCCTCCTTCATGAACTGGGGAACGAGGTCGCTGGCCAGCGCCTCGGTATAGGTGACCGCCGCGCCGATGCGGATATACACTGCATCCTCGCGGATGGTTTTCAGCTCAGGCAGCTTACCCAGAAACAGATAGCTAACATTGGGACGGTTTTCCACCATCAGGTCAGTGCCGCCTGCATAGGGGACGAGATCATACTTGCCGCGAAGCTCCAATGCTTCCGCCAGCGTTTTCGGTGCGTATCCGTTTACCATAGTCCGTTGCCCTCCTTTGCCGCGTTCATGATGGCATTTACGATGGCGTTATAACCCGTGCAGCGGCAGAGATTGCCGGACATACCCACACGGACTTCCTCCTCGGTGGGGTGCGGGTTCGCGGACAGAATGCTCTCCGCCGCCAGCACCATGCCGGGGATGCAGAAGCCGCACTGCACGGCGGATACCTCCGCAAACGCCTTGTCCAGTACCGCGAAACGCTCCGTTTCACGGTAGCCCTCCAGCGTTACGATGGTGCTGCCCTCCACAGCGCCCATGGCCACACAGCAGGAGTTGATGAGCCTGCCGTCCAGCAGAACGGAGCATGCGCCGCACTCGCCCTCTTTGCAGCCGCACTTGACGGAGGTGCAGCGGAACGTATCACGCAGCACATCCAGCAGACGGTCTGCTGCGCTGCCGGCATAGGAAACGGTTTTGCCGTTGAGAATGAATTGAATGTCGTTCATTACGCTTCCTCCTTTGCCAGAATCTTGATGGTATCCTCGGCGGTGAACGGTGCGTGGTGCAGACGGAAGTCGCCGCCCAGCGCCTGTTCAATAGCCTCCACATAGGCAGGCGCCGCGCCCACCAGAGGCAGCTCGCCCGCGCCCTTTGCGCCGTAAGGCCCGAACGGATACTCCGCCACATGGAGCTGGCAGTTCAGCACCGGCACATCCACGGCGGTGGGGATCAGGTAATCCGAGAAGGAGTTGTTGCGGATACGGCCTTTATTGTCGTAGTTCATGAACTCTGTGGAGGCGTAGCCGATACCTTGCAGGAAACCACCCTCCATCTGGCCCATGACGATGTTATAGTCCATGGGCGTACCCACATCAAAGGAGGCATACGCGCCCAGGATCTTGGTAATGCCGGTGTAGGTATCCACCTCCACCTCGATGGCCTGTGCGCCCCATGCGTAGGTGGGATAGGCATCGCCGCGGAATTTATCCAGATAGAAGGGAATCATAAAGTCAGGCTCGACAAAACGCTCCTCCACGATCTGATCCTTGCCCTCCTCCCACTCAGTACGCAGCTTGATGGCGGCACGGCGCAGTAACTCGCCCACGGTCATCAGGGAGCGGGACGCCACGGTGGGGCCGGAATCCGGCACACGGGAGGTATCGGGATGATCATAGAATACCTTTTCCAGCGGGATGTTCAGTTCATGCGCCACGATTTTGGGGAAGGTGGTACGCAGGCCCTGGCCGATCTCGCCGTTGGAGGCCAGGATCTCCACCGTGCCATCCTTATATTTGTGCAGCCGCGCCACGGCCTTGATAATGTCGCGCTCACCGGAGCCGGTAAAGCCCGCGCCGTGGAAGTGCATGGAAAAGCCGATGCCCTTGCGGTAGCGGCCTGTCTGGGGCTTGGCGTATTCCCTGTGCTTGGCACGCAGACCGCAGGCATTGTTCACCTCGTCAATCATGGCGGGCAGCGGCACCGGGAAGTGATACTTGCCGGAGGTGGAGGTTGCGTCGCCCTGCTTGACCATGTGGGCCTCCTTAAACTCCAGCGTGTCCACACCCAGATCCTTGGCGATGTGATCCATCATCATCTCCACGGCAAAGAACGTCTGGGGTGCGCCAAAACCGCGGTACGCGCCGCAGGGCGTGGTGTTGGTCTTGAGAGCACGCCCGTGGACGTGCAAATTTTCGATGTTATACACACCGTCGGCGCAGATGATGCCGCGCTGCAGCACGACGGCGGACAGGGTGGTATACGCGCCGCCGTTGAACTTCACGTCGATGTCCATAGCCGTGACCTTGCCGTCCTTGACGGCCACCTTGTAGGTACACAGGGACGGGTGACGCTTAGAGGTAAATTCCAAATCCTCGCGGCGGTCGAAGACGCAGCGGACAGGCTTTCCGCACTTCTTGACGGCCACAGCTACCTGACAGCCCAGAATGGACGGAAATGCCTCCTTGCCGCCGAAGCCGCCGCCGGTGACGTCCTGATGCACATGGACATCGGCAGGGCCGCAGTTCAGCGCCCGCATCACCGCGCCGTGGACATAGTAGGCGCACTGCATGGAGCCGTGGACGAACATCCGCCCGCCCTCTTCCGGCTCGGCCATCATGCCCTGGGTTTCCAGATACGTCTGATCCTGATAGCCGGTCTCAAACTCCTCGGTGTATACCTTGTCCGCTTCGGCAAAGGCCTTGTCGATGTCACCCTTCTCGTATTCGTAATTGAAGAATACCTCGTCGGCCTTCCGCAGATCCAGCATCGGCTCAAGCTCTTCGTACTCTACCTCGATACGGCTGAGGATGTCCTCGCACACCGCCTCGTCAGGGCCGCAGACCATGCCAATGGGCTCGCCGATGTACTCCACCGTTTCGCGAGCGTAGACCGGGGTATCGTCCATGACGATGTTCACGTTGTTGTCGCCGGGCACGTCGTTTTTGTCCACATAGAAATAGCCGTCCGGCAGCTCCGGCACTTTCACGGACAGCAGCTTCGCCCGTGCGTATTTGGAGCGGAGCATTTTGCCGCAGAGAATACCGTGCTTGTCGATGTCGCAGACGTACACGGAACGTCCTTCCATCTTGGGCGCATGGTCTTTCTTCACGACAGATCTGGAAATGTTATGCAACGCAGATTCCTCCTTTATTGTGTTATCCTTGGTACCGCTGTACGCAGCGGGAATATTGCGCAAAAGTATCTAAGTCCGTCCAGCAGCCTACATCATCCACGGGGACGGTGACAACGGCGTCCTCGTGGAGCTTCCAGAAACCTCGGAGTCCTTCCGCACCGTCATAGTGCAGAATATCGGGGATGAAACGGCTGTCGATCAGCGGCGGGTGCTTACGGTAGCCCTCCAGCGTCGGAAAGGCGATAGCGGGGGTATTCTCCGGCATGGCACGGTATACGGCCAGAAATGTCTCCTTGGCCACAACGGGCATATCTCCCGGCAGCAGGAAAAAGGCATCGCACGGCGGTATGGCGGAAAGGCCAATTTTGATTGAGGTCAGCATATCCGTTGCAGCATAGCCGTTATTGTAGACCATGGTCAGGCCGGTTCCGAGATAGCGGCTCTTGAGAATGGCTTCGATGTCCCGTCCACGATGGCCGAGCACGACGGTGATGGGACTGATGCCGCACAGGAGCATGGAGTCGATGGTGTTTTCAATCAGCGTCTTGCCCCGCAGGGGCATCAGCGGCTTGAAATCTCCCATCCGCTTTGAACAGCCCGCGGCAAGGATCAGACCGCCAATGCGTTTTCTCATTGGTCGGCCTCCCAGAAAAACTGACAGCCATAACCGGTACACCATGTGGTGAGCGCTGTAAGCATTGCCTCCAGCGGCAGTGCCGCTTCTAACATGGCGGAAAGAAACGTGCCTGCCTGCTCATACATGGGAACTGAAAACTGTGCATCCCCTATCGAAAGACGCAGAGAGTTGTCGCATTCGCGACACTGCGCACAAGGCAGAAGTGTCACATCCGACGTGATCATCCCCATAAGCTCCCGTAATGCGCCGGGTGCGGCAGCAACGACAACACATAGCAATAATTTTCCATGTCCTGTTTGCTCCAGACCGAATTCCTGCGCACTGATGAGGTCAATGAAATCCGGATGATCGTACAGCCTTTGCAGCGGCAGATCATCGTCACTCATGGTTACCGGAACATAGGCCGGTGCGGCAAAGACCGTGCGCGGCGGGCTGCCTTCCTTTGAGAACGTGCTGGCGCAATAGGCCACGCCGTTTTGTTCTTGCATTTACATCGTACTCCTTGCAATAGAATAACGCTAATTCTATTGTAAACGTCCTCTTTCGCATGTTCAAATACTTCCTGAAAAGTATACGCTGAAAAAGGGCGTTTTCGTTTTGTGCATTTTTATATAAGACCTGTTTCACGGAACAGTGCGTCAAAACGCTGCTGTGCGAAATCGCGCACCGCATTCTCATATTGCTGAAAGGCGTACATGAGCTGCCTGCCTTTTTCCGTCAGGCAGGTCTTGCCGCCGTTTTTGCCGCCATGCTGCCGCGAGACCACCGCATAGCCCAGCTCATGCTCCAGCTTGTTCATCATGTCCCATGCCTTCTGATAGGAAAGGCCCATGTGCAGGCAGGCCTGCCGAACGGATTGCAGGTCAGCGATAAGGAACAGCAGCAGCTTCAGCCGCGAATTGAGGAACATGTTCTCCTTGTCGATGCTGATCTTCACCGTGGGCGCCAGCAGAGAAGCGTTGTGTTCCTGCAAATGCTGGCGGAGCTGCGGTTCATTGTGTACGCTCATCAGAATGCCCGCATCCGGCACCGCAATACGTTGCTTGTTGCAGTCACATTGCCGGATCGCGCCACGCAGTCCATCCGGCCCCTCATAGGAAAGGATCTGCGGGATGACCCCGCTTTGCAGGATGACGGGGTGTCCGCCGCGCCCATTGCAGGTCGGCGTTACAATATCGGCTGTGCTTGCAAGCAGCGTATGGAGCGTCTGCGCAAAAAACATCGGAGCGTTGACCGGTGTAAAGACCACACGGTCGCATTTGCCCTGCAAATACGAAAGTCCCAGTTTCACGGAGGAAAAGAGCTCAGGCTTCTCGCACTCTTTGTTTTTGATGAATACGACACCCAGCGGCGCAACCTGCCTTATGACCTCCAGCTCCTCTGTTCCCGTCACGACCACGATGGGAAACACACCTGCCTGCTGCAAGGTCAGAACAATGCGCCGGACGATTGGAATACTACCGACTTTCAACAGCGGAACCGCGTCTTTTTTACTGGCCGCCGCGATTACTGCGCCCACAGAACCGAATCTCATGTTGCACACTCCCCATCCAACCGTTTTTTATATAGTATCACGATGGGGCGGAAGTGGGCAAGTTCTTTTGCCGCGCATCACGCAATTCATTTCGCTGCATTTAGAATGAATACGCCCTCATAATAGGCCAATTATCGCACTAAATCTCTCTCTTTTTTAAGTGTATTTTGTTGTTCCTTGCGGTGCTGTATTATGAATTGCTTCGCCAGATGTTCATCTGATTCCTCTCTTAACAGTCGGGATACCTCTTGCTTGGCGTTAATCAGCAGACTGAGCGAAGGCTTCTTCTGCAAAGACCCCTCTAACTGCTTTTCTGCCGACTTTTCCTGCGCAGGACGGATGGCCTGACGCACTTTGTATAGCTCCACCGGATCAAAATCCGCAGCCTGCGCTTTCAGATCGGTGTACTCAGCCAGCACCTTATCCGACTCGGCAGAGTATTTTTGCTCCTGCGTCTCCAGCTTTTTCAGACCAGTCTCCATCGTAGCAATATCCTTCCGGAACGCCTCTGCGCCTGCATCCTCCGCATACTCGAATCTCTGTAAAAGATGCGACTTTTCGGAGCGCAGTTCCTCCAAATCTTCCGTTAATTCTGCAATGCGGACAGCCAGCGCCTTGTGTCGTTTCACATGGCGCAGGAAGAAGCACAGCAGCCACAAGCGACACCTGAACCAGCAACGGCAGCGCAGGAAATGGACACAGTACCGATTACAGCGCAGGAGCAACCACAAAAAGAGAATACTCATCAGGAGAAAAGCGCTGCGCAAACCGCCGATACCCTTGAACCGATTGAGAAACCAACAGAGGACATTCCCTCCGAAACCGTTCATGCCAAAACAGGATATGTTGAGTCAGAGCATACACAAGAACCTGAACCGATACCCACGCTGTCTGCACCGGCAGATCGTCAAGCGGCCATCGATGCCGTCAACGCCTACGCGGTCACGCAATACGGTGTCACCACAGATGCAAGCCTGACACTTGACAACAGCGCCTACCGATTCCCTGCGGCGGTGCCGACAGACGCATCGCAGGAAACCCTGGAAGCCAAGGCGAGGGACATGGTGGACTTTACCTTCCGCCAACTTATGATGCAGGCGGGCGTGGATACCATCGCGGATGCCGGATTCCGCTGCAATGTCTGTATCATCGAGAATGGCGGCAGTCTGCTGACCTACGTTCTCTACGACGGTTAAGCGGCGCAAAACCTGCGTCGGTGTAAGCAAAGAATAGGAAAATAGTCTCTGCTCGATTTGAGCAGAGACTATTTTCCTAAACCGGTCAAATCTGCTTCAATTTCTCCAGATACTCGGCATCGCTCATTCCGCCTGCTAAGAACGCCGCCTTCACATCCTGAATATACGCCACTTTATGGTTCCATTCCTCTGCGTTGAGCTTTCCCCGATACTTCCATGTTTTCAGCCGGTTATATACCTTGGTGTATTCGCGGTAGGCAAATTCCTTGCCGTTCTTTTCCTTCTCCTTGCGGTGAGCGCCGACCTGTCGGCAGGTGCGTATCTCCTCTCCCGGCGCTACCCGTTGGCAGTACACTGTGTCGTATGCCCCTGTCAGCAAAAACCACCTGTCGCAGTTGTGACATAGTCGCGGGACGTTCCCCACCGCCATGCCACGGTACAGATCCATGTACAGAAAGCTGACCAAGTCCTCGAAGGTCGTTTTTTCTGCGATGAACGGCAGCCCCGTTTTCTGGTTTCGCTCCACCACGAAAGAAATGTTCACCGGAAAATTGTCCTTGTGTTCGTCCATGTACGCAAGATCCTCTGCGTCCTCTGTCTGCGAATAGATCTCCCGGAAGGACTCCATACTCTCCTCAAATGCTGTCGCATAGGCCTCCGGTCTGCGGGAAGGCAGCTCCTCAAAAAAGTCGGTCAACATGTCGTCCGCGTCATACTGGAACCGCTTGAGGTCATCGGCCATGCAGCTATATCGCCCCTGCCAGCGCCGCAACAGTTCATTCTCCCGCGTCCCGACTGTGAGCATACGGTCATGCTTCGCCGCATCCTCACGCAAGTCGTGGATCATGGAGCTGACAGCGCTGCGTTTTCCATGCCAGTACGGGATTTTGTTATACAGCGGGAGCTGCTTGATAAGCGCCCACGCCCTGTCCAATTCCTGAACCGCCATACCTGCACTGGACGCTGTCCGTGCGTTCAGAAATACATTGAATTCCTCGTTGGCCACTTGGGTCAAGTCTTTTAATTCTGCGAGAAGCGCATCGTCTATCTCCAGGGCTTCGGCGGCAAAATATCCCAACGGATATTCCTTGCCCGCCACGATGCAGCTTTTCTTTCCGAACAACACTTCAAACCACTCAAAGAGACTGTCGTTCTGATAGCTCATGTCTCACCCTCCGTTTCCGATGGAGTTTGTGTTGTGTACCCAACAACCGCCAGAGCTATTGCGCCTGATTTTCGGCTGTGCTATGCTCACATTGTATCTGATGGATGGCCGCAAGTCAATCAGATACGATTGCGGTAATTCAAAAAGAAAAGGTAACGCAAACATGAAACAATCGAAATACACCACCTACGACGAGCTTCCGCTGTTCCTCAACGCGGAAATGGTGGCAAAGGTGCTGGGCATTTCTATCTCCAGCACTTATGAGCTGATGCACGAAGCGAGCTTCCCCACGCTGCGTGTGGGCAGCCGCATCGTTGTCCCGAAAGAAAAATTCTGCCAGTGGGTAGAGTCGCAGACAGGCGGTGCGAGATGACCCACGCCTTACCATGGCAGAAGCCCGCCCCTGCCAAGAACTACTACCCCGTGCCGAAAGTCATCTGTCAACTTGGCCTGTCTCCCGGTGAGATCGCCGTGTACTCGTTCCTGCTGTTCTGTGAGGATCGTAAGACCTACCAGTGCTATCCCAGCTACCGCACTATCGGTGATGCCGTGGGCATGAGCCGTAACACAGTGTGCAAATATGTGAGGTCACTGGAGGAGAAGGGTCTCATCCGCACGGAGCGTACCACCGTCACATTGAAAGACGGACGCAAACGGAACGGCTCACTGCTCTACACGATCCTGCCGGTGGAGCAGGTACTGGCGCAGCACAATCAACACCAACTGCACCTCGCGGAGATGGCCACTGAACGTCACCGCGCCCAGCAGAAACTGGCGGCACAGGTCGCAGAACCCCCGTGTTCGCCCCTGTGAGCCGCTGTGTGGCCTTGCAGGAATACGGAAGGGTAAGGATAGCGACCATGGAGTTTTGGAGCGGTTTTGACCCACTTTTCGGCACGCCGAAAGCGGAGCAGGAGAAAGGCATTGGCGCTTTTCCGCACCTATGCCGTTCACGGCAGCCCGCAGTGCGGGCTGCCACGGGGGGTTGCGGGATTTTGAGATTGACGCTGATTTTCAGTCTCCCAATATGCTTTGGCGCTATTCTTTGGGAAAATGCCCGTTTGCCCCGTGTTTTCAAGGGTTTTGAGCGGCGCAGACATACGAAAAAGGAGGAATTTTTAATGGACAACAACGGGAAAAGCCGACACTCTGTTTGGCTGTCAGACGACGTGTGGCGGGAGGTGGATGCGCTCTATAAGCTGGATAATTGCCCCACCCGCAACGAGTTCGTGGAGAAGGCTCTGCGGCAGTATTGCGGTCGCTTACACGCCGAGAGGACGGGCGCATATCTGCCTCGCGCACTGCAAGAGGCGCTGGAGGGTACGCTGGGCGTGTTCGGTGACCGGCTGGGCAGGCTGCTGTTCAAGCTGGTGGTAGAACACAACATGACCAACCATCTGCTGGGCGGCGATGTGGATATGACACGCGACGAGTACAGCAAGATGCGCGGCAGCAGCGTCCGCGAGGTGTCGGCGACCCATGGAACGATCTCCTTCAAGGATGTGCTGCTGTTCTACAAAGAAGACTGACCGACGCAAAACCTGCGTCGCAGTAAGCAAAGAGAAACACGAGAACTAATTGATAACTTTCCCTTAACTCTTAATTTCGGCGGTGGCTATTTAGACTGCAGTGTGGTATGTATGTTGGCTAACAAAAAGCAAAGGAGCTGATTCAATGGCCAAGAAACGCGCCAATGGCGAGGGCAACATCCGCAAGCGGTCAGATGGCCGCTGGGAGGGCCGGTATACCGCAGGATACAACGCAGAAACCGGTAAGCGCATCATCAAAAACGTCCTCGGCAAGACGCAGGCGGAGTGCAAGGCGAAGCTGACTGCCGCGATGGAAGCCACCAAGGGTGTCGATGTCAGCCGCGCCGACGAGTACACCGTGGCCACATGGCTGCGGAGCTGGTACGACATCTACGCCAAACCCAACGTGCGGGTGGCCACGGCGGATCGCTACCGCCTGATGATCGAGCAGTACACCATTCCGCGTATCGGCAGCATCAAGCTCACCAAGCTGACCGCCCACGACCTGCAAAAACTCTACAAGGAGCTGATGGAGAGCGGCCGCACCAGAGGTAAAAGCGGTCACGGCAATCCGGGACTCAGCAGCACCACCGTCCGCAGCCTGCACCTGATGCTCCACAATGCCCTGAACCGTGCCGTAAAAGAACGCCTGATCCTCCGCAACCCCACCGAGGACTGCATCGCACCGAAGGTGCAGAAATTTGAGATGCAGATCCTCCAGCCGGAGCACATCAAGACCTACCTCGACGCCGCGGATAAGAGGGGACTGCTGCCCATGTTCTATCTGGAACTGGTCAGTGGATTGCGCAAGGGCGAACTGACCGCTCTCCTGTGGAGTGATCTTGACATCGCGGACAAAACCATCTCCGTCAGCAAGCAGTACGTCAAGAACCCCAACGGAGAACTAACACTCTCGCGCCCTAAGACGGAGACTTCCGTCAGAAAGGTATCTATCCCGCAGGAGGCCGTCGACCTGCTGATCTCCGAACACAAGAAACACCCCGGCAACCCGTATATGTTCCCGTCGCCCATCACGGGCGAGATGTACTACCCCGACTCCATCGTGAACTTACATAAGAAAATTCTGAAAGACGCGGGACTGCCGCACATACGCTTTCACGACCTCAGACACACCTTCGCAACGCTGGCCCTGCAAAACGGCGTGGACGTCAAAACCGTCAGCAGCATGCTGGGCCACTACGATGCCGGATTCACACTCCGCACCTACACCCATGCCACCCGCCAGAAGCAAGACGAGGCCGCACAAACCATGGGCAGCTTTATGGCGCAGGTCATGTGAACGGAAAAGGACGCAAAAGAGTACCGGAGAGGAGGTAAAACCTCCTCTCCGGTACTCTTTGGATCTATCGGGACATTTCCGCGTGTGGGTCACGGTGTGGGTCAGGCAGTTGCCCCACATTTTGACCCGCACTGTTTTCAACATTTATGCAACAAAAAAGCACCGAAAACCGAAGTTTTCGATGCTTTTTGGAGCTGCTGGGCGGATTCGAACCGCCGACCTCATCCTTACCAAGGATGCGCTCTACCTACTGAGCTACAGCAGCATATATGGCGACCAAGAAGGGGCTCGAACCCTCGACCTCCAGCGTGACAGGCTGGCGTTCTAACCAACTGAACTACTTGGCCATGTGCGCTTTCGTCTTGGAACTCAAGCTTGCTTATTATAGCAAGTACCGCGCAGAATGTCAACACCCATTTCCTGTTTTTCCTGCAATTTTTTCAGAGGGCGGCGGGTAATCGCCGCCCTCTGCTCTATTTACAGTTCCCGGGCCTTGAACCACTTCACGGACAGCGCCCAGCTGCCGACGAATATCGCCAGTGTAATGATGATGACCGGCAAAATCGGAAGTACGGTCAGCACCCCTCTTACCGATTCGGATGCCATCAGCACCCCGCAGGTCGCCGACGCGATCATCACCACAGCGATATACACCGCGCGCCCTTTTGTGGCGCCGAATTTGAACATAACCGGAAACATCAGTGCCGGAACGCCCAGCCCCACCGCCAGCAGCAGCGGAATCAGTGTCGACAGCGGCACGGCTGTACCGCCGGCCACAGTAGGCTGCCCGGTAAGCGCGCTGATAAGCAGCACCAGCGTGATGATGAGCGCCGTCAGCACAGCGCTGGTAACATACTTCGCCGCTACAAGCTGCCGCCGACCTATCGGCAGCGTATCACAATAGGCCAGCCAGCCGTCCCTCTCGTCGGCACTCAGCAGTGATGCCGGCAGAGATCCCACAAAAAACACCGGATACAGCAGCCATAGCGGGTTCGCACCTCCACCGCCCTTGTTCAGAAAGGTGAGGCCGAAAAATATGACCACCAGCAGGATATATGACTTGCCGTACTGCCATAGGCAGCGGCCCTCCTTATAAAACAATCCCTTCATCTCACACCTCCTTTGCCATGAACACGAACAGATCCTCAATATTCACCTGTCCCAGCGCCATGCCGACGGGTACCGCGTCCCGCCGCACCAGATACTCCGTGCCGTAGGGCGTGGTGTGCCGCCCGCACACCGCCGCCGGGTCAATGTCCTCTGCACCGCCCCGCAGGATGCCGTACGCCTCCGTCAGCCGGTCCTTTTCCTCGCACAGCAGCAGCCGCCCCTTGTGCAGGAACGCAATGTAGTCGCAGATCTTCTCCAGATCGCTGACAATGTGACTGGAGAGCAGCACGGCGTGCTCTTCATCCCGGGTAAAGTCTGCAAAGATGGTCAATATCTCGTCTCGCACCACAGGGTCAAGGCCGCTGGTGGCCTCGTCCAGCAGCAGAAGCTTCGGCTGATGGCTCAGCGCCACAGCCAGCCCCAGCTTCATCTTCATACCGCGGGAGAAATCCCTGAAGGGCTTATCCTCCGGCAGCGCCAGCCGCCGCAGATAGCCGGCGTACGCCTCCGGCTGCCAGTGCGTAAAAATGCCCGCCATCATACGGCCGATCTGCTGCGCGTTCATGTACTCCGGCAGTCCCACCTCGTCCAGCACCACGCCGATGTCCTCCCTGTCCAGGGCGGTCATCGCTCGGTTATCCTTTCCGTAAACGGCGATGGTACCGCCATCCCGCCGCAGGCCGTTCAGTATCAGCCGTATGGTGGTGGACTTTCCGGCGCCATTCTCACCAATCAGCCCCATGATGCACCCCGCAGGCAGCGTCAGTTCCAATCCCCGCAGGACAAAGTCACCTCTCCGCTTCGTCAGTCCGTGTATTTCCAATGCGTTCATTCCGTTTCCTCCCTCTGGAGACGCCACATCTCGTCCAATTCATTCTCTGTCAGCCGGCAGGCAGATGCCAAGCGGCGGATCTCCTGCATATGTTCCTCTATCTTCTTCAAATTTTCCTCCCGCAGCAGCTCCGTGCTGCGCTCCGCCACGAAGCATCCCTTGCCGGGCAGCGTGTAGATGAACCCCTCGCTCTCCAGCTCGTCATAGGCCCGCTTGGTGGTAATGACGCTGATACGCAGATCCTTGGCCAGCGCCCGTATGCTGGGCAGCGCCTCGCCCTCGGCCACCTGTCCGGACAATATGGCGTCCTTGATCTGACTGTATATCTGGTCGTAAATGGGCGCGCCGCTGCGGTTGTCGATGTATAGCTGCATAAGAGGCCTCCTTGTGCAAACTGTATATGAACAGTATATACAGTTAATTCCGATTGTCAATAGGAAATTTCTGTGGTACAATATCCGGCAGAAACGCAGTACACACAAAGGAGCCCTTCATGTATATCGGAAACGTAGAAATACACTCCAAACTGTACCTGGCACCCATGGCCGGTGTTACGGATCTAGCCTTTCGCCAGATATGCCGCGAGCTGGGCGCCGGTATGAGCTGCACGGAGCTGGTCAGCGCCAAGGCTCTGTGCTATCAGGACAAGAAAAGCCGGGGCCTTTTGAAGCTGGCCCCCAACGAAAAGCCCGCCGCTGCCCAGATCTTCGGCAGCGATATCCCCTGCATGGCTGAAGCCGCCGTCATCGCCGCCGAGGTGTCCGGCGCAGATATTATCGACATCAACATGGGCTGCCCGGTGGGCAAGGTAGTGGCCAACGGCGACGGCTCTGCCCTGATGAAGGATCCGGAGAAGGCTGCCCGACTGGCCGAGGCTGTGGTCAAGGCCAGCCCCGTACCCGTGACGGTGAAAATGCGCCGGGGCTGGGACAAGGGCAGCATCAACGCGGTGGAGCTGGCGAAAATGCTGGAGCAGGCAGGCGTCAGTGCCATTGCCGTCCACGGCCGCACCCGCACCCAAATGTACAGCGGTCAGGCTGACTGGACCACCATCCGCCAGGTGAAGGAAGCGGTATCCGTGCCGGTCATCGCCAACGGCGACATCTTTTCGGCAGAGGACGCCGTCCGCATTTTACAGTTCACCGGCGCGGACATGGCCATGATCGGCCGGGGCTGCTTCGGCAACCCGTGGCTGTTTCAACAGGCCCAGGCAGCGCTGGAGGGCCGTCCCATTCCTCCCCTGCCGCCGCTGGCGGAGCGGTGGGACACCGCCGTGCGGCAGATCGAACTGGCTGTGGAGGACAAGGGCGAGCACATCGCCCTGCTGGAGGCCCGCAAGCAGCTGTGCTGGTATCTCAAGGGCGTGAGCCACGCCAACTACTACAAAGAACAGATCGTCCGCCTGACCACACTGGAGGAGCTGTACCGGGTGGCGGCGGGTGTCAGGAGGGATCTGCGATGAACAATGAACAGGACATCCTGCGCCGCGCCCAGCAGGGCGATAGCGAAGCTTTCCGCCTGCTGGTGGAAGCCTATCAGACACAGGTATACCGTCTGGCCCTGCGGATGTGCGGCGAAGCGGCGGCAGACGACGTGACCCAGGAGGCGTTTCTCGCCGCATGGCGGGCACTTCCGGAGTTCCGCGGTACCTGCCGCTTCTCCACATGGCTCTACCGCCTAACCACCAACGCCGCCATCGACTGGCTCCGCCGGGAGAAGCGCCATCGGGGCATGGACGACGTCACCGAGCTGGAACTGCCGGATGACGGCCCCGGCCCGCAGGACCAGGCAGAGCAGGCGGAAGCACAGCAGACTGTCCGCCGTGCGCTGTCCCGGCTGTCAGAGGAGCACCGGCAGGTCCTGCTGCTGCGGTATATGCAGGAGCTGGACTATGCCGAGATCGCCGCGGCGCTGGAGATCAGTGAGGGCACCGTGAAGTCCCGCATCAGCCGGGCCAAGATGCGGCTGCGGGAATTGCTGGACGGCAGCGGGAACCTTTTTGACGGTGGGGCCGTCTTACAGACAGAGATCAGTGAAAGGAGGGAGCAGCCGTGACACAGCAGCCCTTTGACCCGATGGATAAACTGCTTCGCGAAGCGCTGGCGAGCGACGCCCTGCCGCCCTCCGACCTGACGGACCGCATTATGGCACAGGTGGAGAGAACGCCCCAGGGCGGCAGCGCCGCCTCCAATCCCAAACGCAATTATAAGAAATGGTTGCTGACCGCCGCCGCATGTCTGGTCATCGTGGGCGCGGCGTTTCCCCTGGCGCTGCAAGGCCGCGCCGGCCGGACCGATCACGCTGCAGATGACGCCGCCACCGCCGATACGAATGCCGACAACGACATGGTCAGCAGCTACTACGGTGGACACCGCAGCGATGTGCCAGATGGCGCCGCGCCGTCTGACGGCACCGGCGGAGACACCGAGCAGGCACAAAAGAACAACTCCGCACACGACCAACCCTTTGACCCGATGGACAGCGCACTGGACCATGCGGCCGCGCTGCTGGAGCAGCAGGGCTGTACACTGGAGGTCCTGGCCCGTGCGGATGATGCGGTGCAGGTAGCCATTGCCGATGCGGACACCCATCCCTCCGGCAATACGGACCTGCTGAAAAATGCCATGGTGGCCTCCGGTTTCGCGCTGGAGGGCGACTGGTATGTGTTGGAACAGGAGGAAACGACCCCGTGAAGCTACACACCAAGCAACTGACCCTCGCGGCGCTGACCGCCGCCGCCTACGCCGTTCTCAGCTATTTCGGCTCTATCTTCGGCATCACCTACGGTCCTATTCAGTGCCGCTTTTCCGAGGCGCTGTGCGTCCTGCCCTTCTTCCTGCCGGAGACGGCCTGGGGCCTGGGCGTGGGCTGCCTGATCGCCAACCTGCTCAGTCCCTACGGCGTGCTGGACATCGTGGTCGGCTCCGCCGCCACACTGCTGGCCGCCCTGCTGACCGCCCGGTGCCAAAAGAAGTGGCTGGCTCCTCTGCCGCCGGTGATCGCCAACACCGTGCTTATCGGCCTGGTCCTGGCCTATGAGCAGGCGGGTACCTCCGCCGCTTTCTGGCCCACCTACGCCTTCAATGCCCTGACCGTGGGTCTGGGCGAAGCCGTAGCCTGCTATGGTCTGGGCGGCCTGCTGCTGTGGCGGCTGGACAAGAGCAATGCCTTACAGCACTATTTGCAGAACCGATGAATGAAAAAGCCCTCCGTGAGGAGGGCTTTTTGCCGTAAACGCGCTTCTTCGGACCTGAAATGCGTTCCGGGCCGGTTGCAATCTGCGGCGTCTTGTGTTACCATAACACTTACCACGGCGCCCCTCGGGCTCCATTAAAGGACGTATACGTTGTATGAACGAGAGAGATAGAAAAAAACATACCGCCACCTCCCGGCTGGATACCAGTTCTCTGCCTCGGGGCCCACTGAACTGGGTGTTCTTCCCGGCGGCGCTGCTGTACCACGAGCTACTGCTGCGGGCCTTTGACAGGCAGAGCACCTTCTTTACCGGGACGCTTGTGCTGGTGGTGCTGTTCGCACTGGGCGCAGGGCTGTTCTGGAGTCTGCTCATCAATCTGTTCCGTCACCGCCAGGCGGCTACCATCGTCTCTATCGCCGCCACCGCCCTGTGGACGGTGCTGGTGTGCGTGGAGTACTGCTGCCGCAGTTACTTCAAGTCCTACTTCGCTCTGTCCTTCATCGGCAACATGGCCAGCGATGTAGTGGGCGGTTTCGGCGACACGGTCCTGCCGGATGTCGTGCTGCCCCGCCTGCCCTTTATCCTGCTGGCCTTTGTTCCGCTGGCACTGTGCATTCTGCTGCGCCGGCGCATCGTCACCGAGCAGCGCATGGGCCGCTGGTCCCTGCTGTTCCTGCTGGTCGTATGTCTGCTGTTCGGCGGCATCGGCAGCGGTCTGGCCCGCTGGGGCACCTATCACGATGCCTATACCTACAACTTCACCACCGATACCGGTGTGACCCACTTCGGGCTCAACGCCAGTGTCCGTCTGGAGATCACCTACGCCATTTTCGGGCACCCCAGCCCCCGGCTGCCGGGCACAGACACGAAGACAGATGTGCCGGATGACACCCCTGTTGTCACAACGCCGGTGGTCTACGGCGAAAATACCATGAACATCGATTTTGCCGCCCTGGCAGAGAACGCCTCCAGCAGCGCCGTGGCCCGTATGTCCGACTACTTCGGCTCGCTGACGCCCTCCAAGCAGAACGCGTACACCGGTATGTTCCAGGGCAAGAACCTCATTCTTTTCACCGCCGAGTCCTTTTCTCCCTGGTTCATCAGCGAGGAGCTGACGCCTACCCTCTACCGTCTGACCCATGAGAGCTTCGTATTCGACAATTTCTATCAGCCCGGCTGGGGCCAATCTACCACCGGCGGCGAGTACGCGGTGATGACCGGTCTGCTCCCCACGTGGGTCAATGGCAATGTCAGCTTCTACGCCACAGCCAACAACAGTATGCCCTTTGCCCTGGGCAATCAGTTCCGGGCTCTGGGCTACACCACCGCCGCCTACCACAACAATATCTACAACTACTACCGCCGGGACAAAACCCATCCCAACCTTGGTTACGACTATCAGGGTCAGGGCAACGGTCTGCAGCTGACCGAGGACGGCAGCTGGCCCTACTCCGATCTGGAGATGATCCAGAACACCATCACGCAGTATATTGACACCTATGTACAAAACGGCACACCCTTCCATACCTACTACATGACCGTCAGCGGCCACGGCGGCTACGGCTGGGGCCACGCCATGGCCGCCAAGAACCGCGCCAAGGCTCAGGCCGCCTATCCCAACGCCTCCCCCCAGGTCCAGGCCTATGTGGCCGCCAACCTGGAGCTGGAGAACGCACTGACCTACCTGGTAAACGCGCTGGAGCAGGCCGGTATTGCCGACGACACCGTCATCTGCCTGGCCGCCGACCACTACCCCTACCTGCTGTCAGAGACAGACACGGACTATTATAACGAGCTGCGGGGCTTTACAGACTCGGAGCGTGACACCTCCCGCTACCGCAATGCGCTGATCCTCTGGTGCGGCGGCATGGAGGAAGCTGTTACCGTATCTGAACCGTGCAGTGCCGTGGACATCGTGCCCACGCTGAGCAACCTGTTCGGACTGGAATATGACTCCCGTCTGCTGTCCGGCCGGGACGTGCTGGATCAGGACTACGACCCCGCCGATGCCTACGGCAGCATCCCGCTGGTGATCTTGCCCACTGCTGCCGGCAACAGTTGGGCCACCGCCGCCGGCGTGTACGAGTCCTCTACCCGCACCTTCACCGCCAACCCCGGCGTCACGGTGCCGGATGGCTATGTCAACGCCATCAACGACCGTGTATCCCTGCAATACTACTACGCGGAGCTGCTGGTGACCTATGACTATTACGCCATTGCCTTGGGGGACCGTGCCCCCAACGCGCCGCAACTCCCCACCCCCACCCCGGCAGAGGATATGACGCCGGAGGAAACACTGGAGCAGCCGGACTACATAGAGCCGGAGACATAAGCAGCGAGCGCCGTCCTGTCGGACGGCGCTCGTTTTCCTATGTACTCAGCGGCTACCCATGCCGCCCACCGTTGTCTCCGCACCGGATCTCGCATCTCCCCCGGATACCGGCTTCGCTGCGGCCGCCGCAGATATGGGACGTCCACCGTCCTCACCGCCAACGCCGAACAACTCATACACCATGCGGCGCAGGATATAGCGCCTGTGTTCACGCTCATGCAGTCTCATTTCCGTTGTTATACCCCCATTCCTCCGCCGCCCGGCTGGCGGTGGGCACTCTGCTGTCTGCCATTATAACACCGCACACGGTCGAAGCGCGGCAGAACACGTCTGCTGCCGCTATCTCCGCCACAACAGGCGAAAGCGCCCCATCTGGAGCGCTTTCGTTCTTTCTGTACACCAAATTCGTCAATGCCGACCCACGCGGTCCCAGTCCGCTTCGTTTTCGTACAGCAGGCGGGTCCCCTCCAGATACTGGGAGTCCATCGGGTTACTGATAGATACCGCCGCCTTGTACTTCTCCAGCGCACGGCGGGATTTCTCCGGCGGCTGCACGGTACCGGCACCGGCAATACACCCGCCGGGGCAGGCCATGCCCTCCAGCAGATAGCCGTCATACTTGCCCGTCCGGGCGATACGCAGCATCTTCCGGCACTCGTTCAACCCCTCCGCGGCGGCGGTCTTGACCTCCACCTCCGGGTGCAGGCGGTGGATCACCTCCTCCACCGCCTTGGCCACGCCGCCGCCGGCGGCAAAGCCTACGCCGGGGGCACTGGCCTCGTAGTGGGAGGGCAGATCGGGAATCTGGCTGAAATCGATTCCCTTGGCCTCGAACATTCCCCTCAGCTCCTCGAAGGTGATGACAAAATCCACATCACTGCGGACACTGCGGCGGCTGGCCTCCAACTTTTTGGCGGCGCAGGGACCAATAAAGACGACGCGGCACCCAGGCCGGCGGCGCTTCTGCAGCCGCGCTGTCAGCACCATAGGCGTCATGGTCATGGAGATATATGGCGCAAAGCCGGGAAACTCCTTTTTGGCCATCACAGACCATGCCGGGCAGCAGGAGGTCGCCATAAACGGCTGCTTCTCCGGCACCATACGCAAAAACTCCTCGGCCTCCTCCACCGCGCACAGATCGGCGCCCACGGCCACCTCCTCCAACGCGGCAAAGCCCAGCTGCTGCATGGCGGCCTTGATCTGTCCCGGCGTTACATTGTCTCCGAACTGGCCCCAGAAGGCCGGCGCGATCACCGCCACCACCTCGTCGCCCCGACGGATGGCGTGGATCAGCTGGAACAGCTGGCCCTTATCCACGATCGCGCCGAAGGGGCAATTCACCAGACACATACCGCAGCTGACGCACTTGTCATAGTCGATCTTGGCGTGGCCGTACTCATCCTGACCAATGGCATTCATGCCGCAGGCCTCCTGGCAGGGCCGGGTAAACTTGATGATGGCGTGGTAGGAACAGGCATCCCGGCATTTGCCACACTTGATGCACTTATCCTGGTCGATATGCGCCTGTCCGCGTTCGATAGCAATGGCCCCTTTATGGCAGGCATTCTGGCAATGGCGGGCCAGACAGCCCTGGCAGGCATTCGTGACCTCATAGTGAGTAGGCGTGCAGCCGTTACAGGCGTATTTTATGATGTTCACCAGTGGAGGATCGTAGTACTTCTCCGCGATGGCACTCTCCTCCACCCCGTCGCTGAGCAGGCTGTGCTCCGCCACCGGCCGCAGGGGCAGGCCCATAGCCAGCCGTATGCGCTCGCCTACGATAGCCCGTTCCAGAAAGATGGACTCCCGTTGGTTGCCCACCTCACCGGGAACGATCTTATAGGGCAGCTTTTCCATGCGGCGGTAGTCTCCGCCCTCATAGGCCAGCCGCGCCACCTCGGCAAACACTTGCTTACGCATATCCGCGATGGAGCATTTAAAGTTTCTCATAGGTACACTTTTCCTCCGAAACGCCCAGTCTTTTGTTACTATTATAACAAATTCATTATGGAAAACAATGTGCAGTTGCGAGAATTTCTATCGCCGCGCGAATGTTTCCTCATGCAACCTGCACAGCCTTCCGCCACAGTCGTTAGAGTGTTGTTAAGATGCCTTTTATCTCCGGTCCCGCAGGGCCTCCTCCAGCTTGTGCAGCGCCTTTTTCTCAATACGGGACACATAGCGACTCGCCTATTGTAAACGATTTGCCCTAAGAAATTGCTTCCAGTTCACGGAAGCGGAATTTGACGATGATTTGCTTGTCTTCCGTTAATTCCACTCGCTCAATCAGGCTCACCAGGAGTTCCCGACTGGCATAAGCCGATGTGATGAACCTTTGCACCAACTCTCTGGCTCGGTCTTCGGTGCTGACCGGGCTTTCTTTTTGCGCTTCCAAGTCCTTCAGCTTTTCCTCAAGTGAGTTGCGCTCCATCTTGATGCGCTGATAAATCCGTTCAAAATCCGACTCAGCAAGGAGGCCAGTCAGCCGATCCATGTACATCTTATCCAGATTGGCAGTCAGGCCGTCGATCTTGCTGTGCAGGGATTGAATCTCGCTATCGTGGCTCTCTGCTTTGCGCACCTCTTCCACAGCAGTAATGGCAATTGGCTGCAGCTGACTCGGATCCAAATAGGCCTCGCAGACCTCCTGTATCTTGGCGACAACGGCGTCCGTCACAGTCTTTTCCTTGATGCTGTGGCATGAACAGACACCGGCTTTGGTGAAGCGCTGATAAGTCCGGCAGACAAAGTACAGCACATCCTCTCCGGCAGCATTTTTGCGATTGAGCACCGCCAGCGGGTAACCACACTCATGGCAGAAGATCATGCCTTTGAGCAGAAAGTCATAGGTTCGGCTTCTGGTGTGCTTGCGGCTGTTGACCAACATGCGTACTTTTTGGAAGGTTTCCCGATCAATCAACGGCTCGTGCGTTCCTTCCACCACGACCCAGTTTTCACGGTCCTGCTTCAGGCACTTCTTGGACTTGTAGCTGATCTTCACCGTTCGTCCTTGAACCATGTTTCCGATGTAAGTCTCATTTTGAAGCATATCTGAGATGCGTTCACTGCTCCACAGACCGGTGTAGGGACCTGGGTTTGCCACAGGCAGTCCTGCATAGGTTGCCGGAGTGGGTACACCCTCTTCGTTTAACTGTGTGGCGATTTGCCTGCAGCTCATACCTTCCAACGCCATGTGGAAGATGCGCCGCACTATGGGCGCTACTTCCTCGTCAATGACGATTTTGTTCTTCTCTGTGGGATGCATCTTATAACCATAGACCGGTTTGCCGCCGATAAATTGTCCCTTACGCTGCTTATCCCGCTTGACAGATTTGATCTTCTTGGAAATGTCCTTGGCGTACATGTCATTCATGATGGCACGGAACGGGGTGATGTCGTTGGCACTGGATTCCACACCAGTGTCGATACCGTCCAGTAGTGAGATGTACCGCACCCGCTTTTCCGGGAAGTACCGCTCCATGTAGTGGCCGGTCATGATATAGTCACGGCCCAGACGGGACAAGTCTTTGGTGATGACCATGTTGACCTTCTTGGCTTCGATGTCGCCGATCATCCGTTGAAAATCCGGGCGGTCAAAGTTAGTTCCAGACCAACCATCATCGATGTAAGTGTCGTAGACCGACAGCCGATGCTTCTTCACAAAATCATCCAAGAGGGATTTCTGATTGTTGACGCTTTCTGACGGCCCTTCGTTTTCGTCCTCCTTTGATAGTCTGATGTATAATGCCACATGGTAATCCATGGGGTTGCTTATCTCTAAGTACATAAACTGTCCTCCCGAAATAAGCGACCATTCATCGTCACAACAATACTACATCGGCTGGCGAATAGCCAGGGCAAAAAGCTCTTTTTGAAGAAAGAACCGAAAGGACTCTTGGATGAGTTCTGCCAGCATCTGGTCCGTATCGGAATACGTACAACGAACGATTATTTGCTTATTTTTCATGAGACACCTCCTGTATTGATACTATGAAGAAACGGCAGCCAACTTGCGGCTGCCGAACAAAAAAGAACCCGTACCGGGTTAGGTACGGGTTCACAACATTTATTCAGTTGATTTAGCTTGCTTGGCATACTGGCTTAATGCTGCCTTGTGCTTATAGCCCAGACCACTCGTATTAGAGACGTTGCGCAGCATGTCATTCGTACTATGGCCTGCACGCAAAGGTTTCATACGACGTTCGACATGTCCGTTCTCCATGTAGTAGTTTGTTGATGCAAATATAAGGTCTCGCGTAAGAAGAAACTCAAGGATACTGAGTAACTTGGTAATGTTTCTCGTAACGGACTTCAACGAATCAACGATCAACGCGCCATTGGAGTCGGCGGAAAGCATTTTTAGAAAAGCCATAAGCGGCGGCTCTATTTCGGGAGAATAGCCATCGTAAATTCCTGTTTTCATCTCACCAGACGTTGCAGTAATCTCTGTCTCTTTATCTACGCCTTCCAGAAAATAAGGTTCGGAAACGGATACTTTCGGATAATCAACGGTCTTGCTGTTCGTTGCGGCAAGGTGCTTCAGCGCAGCCCATGCGACAGGGTACTCATTTGTGAGTTCCTGATACAAATCCTGTCTTGCGCTAAGCTTTGCCTGTCTGCACATTTCAGCAAAATCCTGCTTACTGAAATAGCGAATGGCCTCCGATGTAATTTCCTTCACATCTTTGCTGGGTAGCGATTTACTCAGTCCGGCCTCTCCATAGGCGTCGCTCTGGATCGTTTCAATGGGACTGTTTCGAATGGCGACGACCACAAAACAGCGAATATCGATTTTTGCCCGAGGTTCATAAAAGCTGCCTTCTTCCAGGCCAAGCAGTAAAACGGTATTTTTGAAAACCCGATCATCCCAATGGCGCAGAAGAGAGGTCATCTGTGTATGAATGATACCAATGGTACGTAGCAGAAAGTGTTCCGAAACACCATAGCCGCGCAGCCTGGGTGCGAGGATACTATTCAGATAATGGGAAACTGCGTCCACAACATACACATCCTCTCTGGAAAGGTATTCCTATTGTGGCATAGTTTCCGACAAATTTCAACTAAAAGCCCCAGTACATATATACATTCTTTGGCCGGAGGTCTTCTTCAGCCACTTGGACATCTTTATTTCCAAGGATTTCTTGCACACCCTCCCGTACAAAGCACACCTCCATGCATGGTATATGTGCTTGCTGCGACAAGGGAAATAAATCCTTGCTTTCTACAAGAACAAGCCCAAGATCATCGGCCTGCGCGCGTTGCAAAAAACGAAGCAAGACCTGATCCGGATCTTCCAAGTTGAACTCGCCCACATGGAAAAAGCAATGCTCAATTGTCCGACCGGAGCTCGCTGCATTCTGAGCAAGTATATCATGTTGTCTTTGCAGTTCCCGCTGTATCTCCGCTTCAGGTATACTTTCGGAAACATGACAGAAGAGTGAAGCAATCAATTCCATACGCAATACTCCTTTCCGCATTATTCTATTGCTATTGTAGAGCGCAGTTTGTCGAATTATTTTATGCTGTCAAAAGTGAGCGAATGTATGTATAACAAGCCATAAGTACTCTTTCTGAAAATCCCGGTTTCGGCATTCCTAATTCAGGCTGTCTGCAAACAACAGCCAGCATAAATGTATCTGCAAACAGTTCCTGAAGCTGCGCTGTGGTCAGCTTCCTGCAATCTATGCCCAGTCCCAGCAAATGTTCCTTGAAAGAGTCAGGAATATCAGTCAGTGTCCCGGTCGCCTTGATGTGGAGCAAATGACCCAATTCGTGCAGCAGTACATGGATAGGGTTTACCTCCTCACTTTGCATTCGGTACATACAGATGCAACTCTGCATTCCTCCCGCTGTAAACATAGCAAAGGTTTCGCCATTCAAGCACTCGTGTTGGGCATCAATCAGTAAAATGTCGACCGGATGCTTGTCCAGTACTTTTTGAGAATAGGAAAACAGGGCGTCCACCATCTGAACCGCCGTTGCCACGCCTTCTTCCGTGAGTATCGGTGTATCCGCATACCAGAATCTACTGGCATATTGGTGCAGGCCGTCTATGCAACGGTCAATCCCGAGTTCCTTGTTACAGGCTATAAACCATTGGGCGTATCTTATGACGGCATCGTCCTGGTAGACTGCATAGCTTTTGGTTGCCGAACACGAGGGCGACATAGATGAAATACGGTTGGCAAAATCCACCGCAGCCAGCTCGTTCCCTTCGTCCAATTCTGTAATTACGTTTTCCGTTTCTTCGAAAAGATTCATGATATCAAACGCCATGGTGTTCTCCTTTCTTTTGTCAAAGTAACATCTGCGAGATGACGCGAGCATTTTGCTCCTTGGCGGCATACTCCAGATGCGAATATAAATCCGCCGTAGTTGACAGGCTGCTGTGCCCCAACCACTGCTGTACCTCTATCAGCGGCACACGGGCAGAGATCAGCAAATTGGCACAGCTATGCCGCAAATCATGAAATCGAATCCTGCGCAAGTTGTTCTTTGCGAGAATTGTTTTGAAATGCTCAGATAGATAGTCGGGTGTAAACAACTGCCCCGTCCCATTCACACAGATGTATTCCTCATTAGGCGGAGGCTGTGTCCCATAACGCTGGATCGCGGCATTCTGGAGCATAGCTGCAACCTGTGGCATAAGCGGCAATGTTCGAAAGCTGGACTTGCGCTTTAATTTGTCCTTCGCGATCAGCTGCCGCTTCCCATTAACTGCGGTCGATGTTACGGAATGTGAAATGGTAATTGTGGCTCGCTCATAATCAATAGCACCCCATCGCAGCCCCAAAACTTCGCTGCGCCGCAGTCCATACAGAACGGCCAACGTAATGGGAAGTTCAAGTGGATCATCATGAAGCGCATTGAGTAATTTTCTGCATTCCTCCGGAGAATAGCAATCCTCAGCAGACTGCTCCTTTTTAGGTCGTGGAATAAAGTCTGTCGGGTCATTCTGAATGAAACCCCGCATGCTTGCCTCCTTCAAGGCCTTGCGGAGAAGCACATGATAGTGCAAGACTGTATTTCCCGTAAGGCCTTTGGCATACAGCGAATTGTAGTAATCCAGAATATCTGCCGGTTTCAGATCTAAAAGCAAAATATTCCGTTCTTTGAAGTAAGGGGCAATTCTGTTATTAATGCAGTTCTGGTATTCTTCGTAGGTGCCAAATGAAACTTTTCCACGACAACTCTTGACCCAGGTCGTGAGGTAGTGGCTGACGAGAACATCGCTGCTGCGCTTTTGTATTTCGGCGAAATCCGTATATTCCCGTCGAGCGGCAAGGAGCATTGCTTCTGCTTTCTTTTTATTTCCCTCCACCCGAAGGTGGGTTGAAATCCACTTCTGCTTTAACCGGCCCGTCTCATCCCTCACCATAAGAATCAAGTACCAATACCCATTTTTCTTTGTCATGTGCCCTGCGACCATATCAGCGCCTCCCGTTTTTGCTTTCATTTTACATAAAGGAGGCCTGCAATTCTCGTTTGAGCCACAGCAAATCTATTTTCTACAGATTTATGCGAGTGGGCATGAACGGCTTGACTCGAAATCGAGTCGGTCGCTTTCCGGAGTGACCTCGCAAACCCTTGATACTTCTGGCTTCTTCCGCTTTTCTACACTTTTTCAAAACTGAATATCTACGGTTTTTCTACGCTTTGTCTACGATTTCTACACTTGGTTATCAATCAGCCGGAAACCCGCAAAGCCTTGAAAATACAGCATGGAGATGTATCGAAGTGGTCGTAACGAGGCTGACTCGAAATCATGTTTCCACTTTGGAAGTCCAAACTGCCGAAAAGCCAGTAACCATGCGGATTTGCGGGCAAGTTCAAATCGTGAATTGGGGTCTGTTCTATCCTGTTGTTCTTCCCAATTTCCACGGCTTGAATTTTGCGGGAAAATGGCTATAATGAGAGCAGCCATCTGACGGCCACTTTGAGAGGTGTGTTTTGGGGTTCCGTAGTTACCGCTATCGTCCCTGATTTACCGTCATCATCCAAGTTGGTGTAATGATTCGAAATCAGGTTTCCTATGCGGAGTGCCAAACGGCTGAAACCCTTGGAACCATGCGGGTTCCAGCCGAGTTCAAATTGAATAATGTTGCTTGTTCTATCCTGTTGTTCTTCCCGATTTCCACCGGCTGAATTGGTCGGCGGGTCGGGACCAGGGATATAACATAAATTTGGAGATGTACCCAAGCGGTTGAAGGGTCCGCACTCGAAATGCGGTAGGTCGGCTCAAAACCGGCGCGAGAGTTCGAATCTCTCCATCTCCGCCATGAGGTCTGCCAGCGAAAAGCTGGTAGACCTCTTTCCTTTTTATGGAGAAACCGCCGATAGGTTTTGCAGCATGGGCGCCACAATGTCCTGCTCAATGGCTGCGGCGGATTGTTTTTTCGTGGCATATTGCAGATGCCCGTAAATATCCACCGTTGTTGAAATCTCACTGTGTCCCAGCCATTCTTTTACCTGTTCCATCGGAACACCGTTGGCCAGCAAAAGCGAGGCACAGGTATGGCGAAGATCGTGGAAACGAATGTGCCGTAAATTGTTCTTGGCAAGCAACTTCCCAAAGGTCGAGGACACATAGTTGGGTTTAATGAGATTGCCAATCACATCGACACAGACATATCCCAGATATTCTTTGTTGTAGGCGCGCCCGCACAGCTTGCGATTTTCTTCCTGCTGTTTCTTGGCCTCCAGCAACCGTTCTTTCAAAAAAGGAATCAATGGATAAGTCCGCAGACTGGATTTGTTCTTTGCCTTGTCCTTCTTAATCGTGACCCGCTCTCCCTTTACATTGCAGGTTGTTACCGTATGCCGAATGGAGAAGCAGTTATGGTTGAAGTCAAAGGCACTCCATTTCAAACCGATAACCTCACTGCGGCGCAGGCCGTAAAAAGCAGTCAGTAGAACTACCAGCTCGATCTTATGCCCCTTGATAACTTCAAACAGATTCAGGACTTCCGAATCCAGGTAGTAGTCACCCTTGAAGGGTTCAGGCTTGGAAATGATAATCCGGTCAGCCGGATTGCTTGGAATCAGATTTTTGTCAACCGCATAATTCAACGCCCCATGAATCAGAGCGTGGTAATGTTTAACGGTGGTCGGCTTGACCCGTTCCAATTCTTTCTCATAAAAAGCGAGAATATCTTGTTTGGTAAGGTCACAAAGGGCGACAGGATGCTCTCGGAAATACGGGGCGATGGGGTTGTTAAGCTGTTGTTCGTATCCCGAATAGGTCGAGAGTTCAATGGGCTTGCTGTCCATCACCCGTCCGGTAGCAGACTTGTACTTGTACTCAAGCCACTGGTACAGGAAATCCACAAAGGAAATCGCTGCGGATGACGGGCCAGACGGAGAAGCCGACTGCTGTGAGGCCGTAGCCTCCTGAAGCAGCTTTTCCGTCCATTCTTTTCGGATGGTGGGAAGCATATTGTTTGCCCAGGTCTTATTGCCCTTGACTTTCTTATGGGTGGGAATCCATTTGGGCTTTCTCTTACCGTTTTCATCGGTAAGGTTTAGAACCCAATAGAGATACCCTTTTTTCTCGGCCACATGGCCGGAGATTAGTTTGCTGTTTTCTTGCAGGTGTACCGCTGGCATACTGATCTGTTCCTCCTTTTGCGGTATTGAGTTCACCTACCAATGACACCTTTATTGTATCATCGGACAGAACAAAACTCCAGGTAAATCCGCGTCAGAATTGTTAACTTTCTGCGTCTATCCGGTGAAGATCGACACCATAGCCTGCTACTCCGCAAAAGTGGAGCAGGTGATTTTCAAATAACGAAGAATGTGGGCTTTGGGGATGCGGTAAGCCCGTCCAATTTTAAGGTACTCAATTTTCCCATCTTTAAGTAACTTGTACCCGGTTTTTGTACTGACGCCAAGCGCCTCACACATTTGACCAATGTCCATCACATCCGGGTAGTCTTTTAACATCAATCGGTAGGCATCTCTGGGAGAGAGTAGGCCGCCGTCATTTTCATACATTGTGAGTCCTCCTTTCGTTGGGGTATCCTATGCCGATGCTGATTGCCAGGGCTGCATCTACCTCCAGCATTTTTTCTTTACTGATACGCCCAATGTAACCACGGAGCCGCTTCCGGTCTATTGTCCGCAGTTGTTCCAACAGAAGCAGAGAGGTAGGCGCAAGCCCCGGCACATTCTCAAGTAGGATATGGGTAGGCAGACTGTTCTTCGCTTTTCTGCTGGTGATGGCTGCTGCAACAACGGTAGGACTAAAGTGATTCCCCACATCATTTTGGATAACAAGGACAGGGCGGATGCCGCCTTGCTCGGAGCCGACCACCGGGTTCAGGTCTGCATAGAACAGATCGCCACGCCGGATAGCCTTTCGCATAAACTGACCTCCTGAATATTAAGTAAGCCGGAAAACGGGGCAGGCCATAAGACCTGCCCCATTTCCGGCGAAATACAAAATCCGATTTGTTTTCTTGTTATGTGCCATTTGTCCTTGACACCCCGCACATATTGGGAAGTCATCAGTGACCGGCAGCGAACCGGCCCACGGGAATCTCACCCCTCCGAGGATCTCTCCGAGCTGCCCCCATTGCGTGATCCTGCAACCAGATGGTTTCCAAATGTTATGGACTACTCTGATCTTAAGCAGGGCTGTGGCTGGACAGGAGTACCATTATGCCCCTTTCCGGTCATGGCCGCGCCGGGTGCTGCCCGGTTTTTACAGGCTGCCGTTACTCGCTCATACAGGACAGGATTGTATGCAAGACCAATTATGATAATCAGGTGGGATCTGCTCATCATGTCCGTATATCATGGCGCGGCCCCTGAATCGGCTTTAGCTCTTCGAGCTGGAAAGGGGGGATGTTACTGATGAATGAGTATGCGGTTGTCAAGGTACAGGTGAAAGAAGAACACTCGAAAGAATGCCTTTCACCTATCGTCCTGAAACCGCAGGGGTGTCAACCCTGTGCCGCAAAATATTTTTTAAGTTTGGCAATCGCCAGGTTTATGGACTTGGCAACGGCTTGATGGCTTGTCCCTTCCATGCGACCGATCTGCCGGGTAGAGAGTCCCTGAAAAACATGAAGCCGGAATCGCCGTTTCTGAACCTCGGTCAAAGCGCCCACTGTAAAAAGCTGCTCCAGGGCTTTCCAGGCATACTTGCGGTTCTGTATGTCAACAACTCGTTCTTCCCATTCTTCATCCAGAGCGCGAGTGGCACAATGCTCCGTTTCCTCCAAACCGTGGATCGAAACATCCTTGCGGGTCTGGGCGCTCTCTGCCCGATCCTGCTCATAGTAAATTTGATCGGACAGGGCTTTCAGCTCTGCAAAGTCATGTTCCGTTTTGTCAGGATTCTCCTTCAGATAATCCTCCAGTGTGATTTCTATGATTTCGTTATGAAAGCGATAAACGATATTTGGGCTGTTTTTGTTTATCGCATAGTCGCTTTTGCGATAATTTTGCACCTCTGTTACCTCCGATTTGTTTTTTGTGGAAAACAAATCGGAAGTGGTGGTGCTCGACACCAGTGACCAAGTAGTCGAGAACAAATCAAAAAGCGGCCGAATCTGTAACTCAGTACAAATTCGACCGCTCCAAGTCGTTTATTAAAAAGTCCGCAGAAAAAGCATCTTTTGGCAGGTGGAGGCTTTTCGCTTTTAGAACAATACTCCCGGCCACCATACTTCCATATAAAGATGATTTTCTTTGTCTTGTAAGCCGTGTGTCGTGGTGCGTAAAGACAGCGGAACAGCATAATGCGCTTCTTGAGGTATTGCATAGTGCATCAGACTCCTGTCCATACAAACGGACGGCACACCGGCAGCATCACTCCCTTTCTTAATTCAAATATATGTATTTCTACCGACAGGTCAATGCTGCCGAGCCGAAATAAACCTATTCAGTTTAAGATCAACTCTGCATTGTCCGGTCATCAGCGATTATTCTTTTTTATGCGGATAAAGTCAGTAATCACAAGTATCAAACCGATTATTCCAATCGCAACTATTACATAGCTTTCATGTAAAATTCCATGAAAGCCAAGAAAGCCACTAAATCCGGTTAAATGGACACCGTTTCCGGTCATTCCCGAAATAGGAAAACGAACAGAAAGTCGCCATAATACAAATATAATCAGCGCCGATATTCCAAACAAACTTCCTCCAAGCCACGTTCTCCATGACATTCGCTTGTTTCCTTTCAATGCAGATTCTTGTGGTGGGGTCGGCTCGGTAATATTGTCCTTTAACAAATAGTCAGTAGATACCTTAAAACATTCACTTAATGAGACGATTTTTTCCAGTTCAGGGGATGCCAAGCCGTTCTCCCATTTTGTGATGGCCTGCCTTGATACTCCTATTTTTTCTGCGAGTTTCTCCTGGGACAGTCCCATCTTTTTTCGTTCCCTTTGAATCTTTTCGGGTAACTTCATAGTGAACCTCCTCACTTTCATTCTATTTTTTCTGTGGTAGCCACTCTACCACCCCACCTATGTCAATTCGGCAACCAGTGGTAGCAATAAAAAAATTATGAAATATTGCAGAAAAGCTCACCGAAACGGTGAGCTTTTCTGCGATAATCAATATTGTGGGTAGCTGCCTATTTTGGTTCTTCCCACAGATGCCCACACATTTTCATAGAGAGAATCTATCCTTCGTTTTTCCCAATCGCATCCGCTAATTGACCACTGACGGCATCTATGTAGAGATATACCCCGTCCCGATCACAGTGGTACAGGTTAGAGTAGCTTGTGCTCTCATTCGGGCTGATGGGGTTGGGCTCTACCACTTCAGTGGCCTCCAACAGACCGACTCCTGACTTTGCAGCAGCAGAAAGTGCTTTTTTCAGCACAGCAATCTGTCCATTGCTCCAAAGCCCCTCCAGATCGTCAAGGACTTTTGGGTCCTGCTCCATGTCTTTGAGAAGTTGTATAACTTGATCTGGAGACAGATATACACCGGAGCAATAGTTTTCGATGATTCGGTTCTGCATGGGGTTTGGAAAGGAAACAGGAGTGATTTGTTCCCATGAGGTGAAGTACCGCGCATATTCTGGCTTTTGTTCCACCAGGAACGAAAAGGCACTACCTCTGGTGTAATAATAATCTCGGAAAAAACCTTGGATTACTGCAATATAGAAGCCGTGGCTTTTGTCAAACAGCTCGTCAGCTTCCGTTTCAGCCCCAACCCGCAAGGTATTCAGATATTTTTCGGCATAGAAATCCTCCATCCCATACTGCGCGGCAAGGGCCAGCACTTTTTCCTCCTGTCCCTGCTGTATCCAGGTTAAGGGAGTAAAATACCATTCCCGCATTTCCTCTGGTGAAATCGGGTGAAAACTCACATCGTATCCCACTGAATCCGTCCTTTCACTCCCACTCAAAAGGCTCTTTTAAGTGGTGTTTTTCCATGATTTGCTTTTCTAAAGCGAAATAGGCATCCATATCCTCTGGCTGCGCTGGAATACCCTTGTCCCCCCACCAATAACCGTTCCCATAGTAGGAAAACATAGCCCAGTAATAAGGCAGGTCATGGCTGAATATCGCCACATCCATGGCATTGTCCACTGGCGCTGCCAACGGTGAGCGTTCCACTATCTGGGAGGCTTCCTCATAAGAGATCCCCACCAGCTCCACCAGCAGGTGCTTCACCAGTTCGCAGAAGCTGTACTGGTTGAATATGACCTGACCATCCTCATCTTTGAACACAAGTCCATCACGCAACACTTTTGGGACAATACCTCCTTCTTCATCGCTCAGAACATAATCCAAATCTCTGCATGATCCCTAACAGCACCTCAGCTTCACGAATCTCCTCATTGAGTAGGTCATCATAGTCATGTTCCAGCTGCTCAGCCCGGTCAGAAATCCAGCTAAACTGCTCCTGCGCCTGAACATACTGCTGATGGACGAACTGATATTCACCCAAAAGGCAGCGCGTTTGAGTTTCGCTGACGGTATCTCTGTTTTGACAGGCAAGCGCCGACAACAAACTTTCCAGGGCTTTTTCCTCAAGTCCTCTTGATAACTGCATTTCTGCTTTTTGAAGATACAACTGTGTTGTCATTTGAGTAGCCTCCCGTCAATCCCACCAGAAGTACCAAACAGTGGACTGCCGCAGCACATCGGCCAGAGCGCCCACGGTGGCGTCCTCCGGCCCCTGGTCAATCACATCGGGACAGAAGCCATACAGTTCCACTGCTGCATCCATAGCCTTCTCCTCGGAAACGGGAGCCGGGAGCAGGAACTCCAACTCGTCGTGGCTCATGGCAGCGGGCACCGCCCCATGCTGTTCAAACCAGTATTTCGCAACTGCCATTAACTCTGGCGTGTTAGGACATTCATTCCAGCCACCAAAGGGCAGATAGGCAAAAATCTCCCAAGGATTCTTCACGGGGATTTTAGCCAGAATGAGAGGATAGGTCATATTATTATCGGAATTCCAGTAGCTTGAAAAACGACGGTTATCATATCCGCCCTCCATCTCGCCCAGGATTTCCTCATCCCAGTCCATATCGTCATCCTCGGCTTCTTCCTTGCGCTGCCCAATCATTTCCTCCAGGACTGCCTTACTGTTCTCGACAGGGGCGGAGAGCATTTTCTTCCGGTATTCGGCGACTTTGTCCGGGTCGAAAGCAAAGTCGTCCTCGCCATCACTGTCCGGGTCAGAATTCATAATCAGGCATTCCCACAGGATTTCGTCATCCGCCTTAATCAGAACCGGCACAAAGCCCTCTTTGACACTTTCCCGTTTGGCATAGTTATATGCCGACATGATGGGGTCATCATCCGTCATTGAGGGGAAATAGGTACATTCACAGTCCAGATATTCCATCATGGCTTCCGCAAGGTCTGAAGGCTCCAGACTGGCCTCATCGAAACTCTGTCCCTGCCAGTTGGCGAACCGCTTTTCCATGACTTTTGCCATAGCCTGATAATAGTTTTCATCAAATGGGATGAACAGATAGGCTTCATCCTGGAACTTATCGGAATAATATTGCTCTGAACCGAAATACTCCAAAGCATAGTTATCAATGTCGCTGGGGAAGTACGGGCTATCCGCCTCGCCATAGTAATATCCAGCAAAGGCTGCGCCCTCCTTGTTGAACAGCGCCCCAAAGAGCTGTCCTTTCAGCTGGTCCCGGATAAAGCCACGCAGATCGGCGCGGCTCAGATCTGCCATAAACGGCTGCACCTGCTCCCAGTACCGCTCCATAAATTCCGCGCTCATCAGATCATGCTCTATGCACCAGCGCAGATAGATTGCCATGTGGTTGTAGGCATTGATCTCATTCACCGGCAAGCCCTTTTCCTGAATGGATTCCAGGTGCCATGCGGCATCGTCCATATCGCCGGTGAATTCTTCCTCTGCAAGCGTTCCTCTGGTGATGGCATTCTGGCGGGTGGGATTAACCACAAAACTGATGCCTGCCATTTTTTTAAGCAGAGCGTCCGCATCATGCTCCATCTTATACTCCATCTCATTCCGATAGAGCGGGATCACCTGATAGAAGTTGACCTCCTCGCCGCTCGGCAAAGTGCAGACTTCACCTCCGTTCCAGACAACATCCTGCGGACCTACCAGAAGTGCGGCGCAGAGTTCCGTATCCTCTGCAAACGGCGATTGCTTATCCATTGTGTGGCCAAAGCCCAGCCAGGTATCGTTGGAAATAGGCAGGCGTGCCAACACTTTCAAGAGACCAATCGGCCAGTACCACCGCTCATCCTTCAGGGATTCCTCATCCAGTTTCCAATCCGGTGGCAGAGCGATGGCCAGCTCTGCTCGCTCCAGCTTGTATTCCGCCAGTTCCTCCGGCACATTCATCCGGTGAGCACCCATGCCCATCGTTACCAGTGTGTAATAGTCCCGCTCATCAGAGGGAGGAACAACGCAGATGTCCACATGGATGTCAGGGGAAACCAGCTCATGGAACACATTCTCAAACTCACCAAAGGTGTTTTTGATGTGCTGCTCTATCGCAGACATCTCATCCTCCGAATAAACCTCCGGCTCGCTGTTTTTTCTTGAGGACCAGAAGGCATCCGCCTTCGTGCCGTCCGGGTTCAGGAAAATCTGAAAATACTGATCGTCTCCCGGCTGTTGATAGACAAGACCAATGCGGCGGGTCTGGTCCACAAACACACCTGTTAGAATGCCCTCTGGTTCTCCTTCAGGGGTGTGGGTTAGCCATTCACCGCTGTCCAGCCGTTCCTTGAGCTGCCGCAGCCAGTCGGTTCCCATCTTGGAGAGTCCAGCTTCGTTCATACGGAAGGAAAGCTCCACAAGATGTTCCTTCACCGGGTATTGGAATTCACAGCAGGGGGAATTTTTCTTATAGCTATACCGCTCTGGGTGGAACAGTTCATAAAATTCGGCAAGTCCCGCTTCGTCCACCCGAATGCAGGCTATGGCGCATTGTTTATCATCCGCATTCTCGTCCAGTCCCCGCTGGAGCGTTTGGTCAGCATCGGGATTGATCCAATGATATTCCATCTGTTCCAGGGTGGCTCCGGCTTTGATCTCTTTTTTTAAGGTCAGGAACTCATAATCTCCCGGTTCCAGTTTTAATCCTTGCTTGACGGCATCCAGCGCACCGGATTTATCGCCAAAATGCGCCCGTAGCTTGCCCAGATGGAGCCAGATCCAGGGGTAGTCCGGCTCCTCCAGAGCGCCCCGCTCCGCATATTCCAGTGCTTCTTCCAGCCTGCCGCAATACATCAACGCCACAGAATACCGGTAGTACCAGGTAGCGCAGCCCGTGGCGTTTTTCTCCGAATCCTTCATCCATTCCGCAGCGCGGTAGTAGTGGATGTAATCGTCCAGGTTAAGGCAGGCAAAGGCATACCAGAGGGCAATCTGTAAATCCTGGTGAGCCTGTTTTTCGCTGAATCGTCCTTCTTCTACGCCGCTTTTGATAAAATTCTCCAGCCAGTCGAGCATTTTCCCAAAGTAAGCGGCAGTTCCTTCGTCAAAGGACTCCAGTATTTCAATATCCTCTGTCGAGAGCAGGGAGCCAGTTTCCTCATGAATATCAGGCTCCGGTTCTTTCTCGTCCAGTAGCGGCACACCGCCCACATCCCGCCGAAATGCGTGGAAGTGAGCATAGGGCAGGTCGCTTCCCTCAAAGAATGCCTGTGCCGCTGTTAGTACAGCGGGCAGATCCCAGGCGATAAAATCCAGATACCCACAATACAGACCAGTGGCCCCACCCAGGAAGGTCACGGCTTCCTCTCCTGCATCCCGTAGGATGGCATCCCGCAGGTTATCCCGGAAATCCAGAATAGCTTTCACTCGTTCCTCACCGGTAAAACCGGACAGCGGGTACAGGAGGAATCCAGCGGCAATGCCATCCTTGTGGTACTCATCCACCATATCACTGCGGGCAGTCAGGTAGTCGTTGATGAGCACCGGCAGGCGGCAGCTTCCAGTATAAACATCCAGCCGCCAGTCAGCCTCCGGGTCCTCCACCGGTTCCAGTTCATAGGCAAGATAACTGTTTTCCAGGTAGTCGCTGCCATCCCGCCAGAGAGAAAGTCCCATGCTTTGCAGCAACTCCGGCAGTTCAGAAAGCAGCTTGGCCGGTTCGTCTTTCGGCTGAGCATAAACATCAAACCCAGCAACAAAGGCGATAGCGGAAACTTCTCCGATGGTTTGATCCACCAGCATAGAGAGTGCCCACCAGACCTTGTCTGTGTCCTCTTTCAAGATCGGCGTCAGCTTTTCACAGTAAAGGACCAGACTTACCTGATGATCCTCTGTTTCCTCTGCCCACATCTGCACATCATCAGCCCGAACTTCGATCTCTCCAGCCCGCAGCTCGAACCCCTCACAGGGCTGGCGGCCTACCCAGATATTCCAATGCTCAAGCACCGATTCTGGGGCCTGCTTCTGGAAGTACACCAACGGGAACAGGCGGGAGCGAAGGCCCTCTGGACTGAGGATCAATTCATACTTTTCGCCATTGAAGCCCAGCTCAAAAGAAGTATCACGCAGGGCCGTTTTGAGCGCATTCCCGCATTTTTCAACCAGTTCTTCGCCGCGCTGGTGCGTTTCGTCAGTTTCTATGATTTGACGCAGTTCTGCCTCAATCTGAGAAAAGGCTGCCCATCCTTCCTGCGTCCTTTCACGGAAGTTCTTTTCAAAGCGGGGCAGGGACAAACGACGGCGGCAATCGTCTATGTACTCTTGGGTATCTTTGTCTCCGGGGCGGGCTTTCAGGGCCTTTTCAAAGTAACGCAGGGCGGGACCTTCCTCATCCAGAAAATAATAAGCGGAAGCGATCCGATAATTCCAGCAGTGATCTTCGGCAAAATGCTCCTCATGGGGAGCCAGAAGTTCCAGCGCCTTTTCAAAAGGCTCCCGTTCTCCTATATGTGCAACGGCAATATATGCCTTGGCCAGCTCACTGTCCAGTTCCGGGGTGCGCTCCTCGGCAGGAATCGCTTCCAGGGTGTCGATTACCTTCTGCGCTTCATCCTGTTCAAACCATTGCTGGCATTGTTTCAATAAATCCATATCATAATCTCCTTTTCCATCTTCGGTAGGGATAGGTTTCACTAATAAGCAGAGCTTGTAATTTCAAAGCTAAAATTCATATCTGCATTTATGGTGACTTCTTCATTTGTGGCTGGTTGTATCACAAACTCAAATGTAGGTTCATAGTCCCCATCCTGCAAGGTTTCTCCACCCAAAATCTCGATATGATACCAGCCATTTGCAAGCTCAATCATCGGCTTCTTATGCACTCTATAGTAAGAAATCAGATCTTTCACCTTTTCAGGCGTAAACTGTTCCAATATTGGCCATGTAAAAAGCATCAGCATATTATGATCTACTTTGAGGGAATAGCCACTTTTGCTAAGTTGCAATCGGTTTCTTTCTTTGCACAGCTCCGGTCTATCACCAGAGAGATTGAACAATATGGTATAGGGATAGTTTTCAATACCGGCCATTGGGATTACAATTCCTTCGTCAAATACCCTGTCGCCGCTTTCGTTTGTGGTAAACTCCATCGTTAAATCATCTGAAAGATGATTTGCCTGCTTCCAGTCCTCCAGCAACAAAATGTCACCAAGGAGAAAATAATTAACAAGATCGTTTAATACTTCCGTAAACCTATATATCATCCATTATGCCTCCCTTACAATCCTGTCCGTTGCCAGCCGTCCAGCCGCTCCTGCACCGCGTCAATCATCCAACCCTCGCCCACGCGCTTCATGAGAAAGCGGCGGTCAAAGCTGGTATTTTTCTCTCTGGTGTAGATGTAGAGCTTGTTCTTAGTGATCTGTTCCGCGTCAAGGAATTCTTCCCCGTTGTAGGTGCCCTGGGCGCTGTATGAGAGGGCCAGAGGCCGGTAGCCCAGACGGGGCTTTTCGCTCACATACTTCTCCCAGATCGCCAGCAGGCGGGGCACAGCCTCGGCATCTTCAAACCCAACCTGATCCATGTACTGCTCCCATTCTGTCATTTCGGCAAAGAAAGCGGACAACACATTGCGGCATTCCGACGCTGCCTGCTCATCCAGCTGGACGGGCTTTTTGGCCTTTTCCCGCTGGAGCTGGGAGAAGTGTTCCATCTGCTCCTTGGTAAATTGCACATGGGCCACCGGATGGATGTAGTTGTTGCCGGCGACAGCCAGTAGTCCATCATAAGTAACAGCAGTGTGGTCGATCCAGATGTGGGAGAGTTTGGGGATGGAGGCTGCTCGAAGCAGACCGGCATCCTCCAGCCTGGTGTGGTCAAGGGCCAGTAGATCCAGCTTACAGCTTTGCAGGGCGGACAAGCCGCTTCCGTCGATCCCGGCATTCCCGGTCAGCAGCAGATAGCGCAGCTTGGGCATGGCGGAAAAAAAGGGGAAACAGGCGTCGGTGAGGGCGCCGTTCTCCACGCCGAAGTTGACCATACTTTTATGCCCGGCAAAGGGGGCAAGCAGTTCATCCGTCACCGGATACCCTTTCACATGGAAGCCCACCAGGGTGTAACCGGCCAACCGCTCCATGATCTCTGCGGTCAGCTTCGGGACTTCAAATTGTTTCTCTCTATCTAAGGCCAGGACACCATTTTCCCAATCCGCTGTCCGCGCCCGTTTTGGCCATTCCATAGCTTTCCTCCTTACTCCTGTGCTCAATCTGCTAACATTTCATGGGGAAATCTCTTTTCAAATATCCCAGTCTATGAAATCTTCACGGTTCAATACAAAGTGCTGATACAGGCACTTCAAATTTTCCTGTTCATCCCGTGAGAGCTTCGCCCCGTTTTCATACTGTAAAGTGTCGGCATACAGGATAAAGCCATCCACTTTTCCTGATGAAGCCCGAAACTCACCGTTTCCAATAATAGCAACATCGCCACATACAAATGTAACCGAAGAAGAAGTGGTATGGATTTTCATAATTGCTTTGATCATGACTTCCTCCAAAAATCACATCATTGTGTACTTTGCTCATTTGGATTGTCTTTAGCGGGCTCCAATGCCGATGAATCGCACCTGCACAACGCAGCTTCGACCTTACAGATTGCGGATATATGCTTGATTTTCCAGAAACTTTTCCAACGAAATCTGCTGCTTTTCGTACATCAATCCCCAGCGGTCAAGAGAGTTTTCCAGCGGGGCGGTTCCGGTATCAAGACCGGAATAGATCAAGAGCGGCAGTTCTTTCAGCCTGTCTTTTGTCTGCTGAAAGCTGCTGTCGCCAAAATGCTGTTTTAGAAACACCAGAGCCTTTTTGGTGTCGGAAATCCCGGTTACAATCAGGCGGATGTAGTGATAGGGATATGCTGTTTCATATTCCTGCGTTTTGGGTACATCCAAAACGCTTTCGAGAAAATCTTCCAAACAATCAAAGGCAGGCTGAAAGTCCCAAGTTCCGGCGCCATGTTCTGCCCAGAACACGGCTGTATCGTTCCGTCGCAGGTCCAGGCAGTATGGATCACCAGCATCAGACGCAATCACCACAAGATGCTCGTCCCAATTTTTAATTACCTTTTGTTCCACAGGATTATAGGCGTATCCCTCCTGGCCCTTCACAAGGGTATCCAGTCCCCACAGTTCCAGGGCCTCATAGGTATCATTGCTCCACACGGTTCGCAGTCCACAGCAGCGCTCCAACAGCATCCAATAGTCTGCCGGAAGTTCCCAGCGTCTGCGGATCTGGCTCTTATACTGCTTGGACATGGCTTGCTCCATCGCAGGTATATCAATTTGTCTTAATAGCTCGTCCAATAATTGCTCCAATCGGCTTTTCATCAATATCACCTCTCATTTTCGGGTGATACTATTCTCCACCCGGATGTCTGCACCCGGATAACAGGACGGAAAAAGTCATAGTCATTGTGAATCTCATTATCCTCCCGAACCTCCGGTTTACAGTGAGGGGAACAGGGTAAATATCCAAGCAAAGGACCCATGCCACCGCAGACATTGCAGCCGCCGTCGCCGCCGCAGGTGGTCAATGTTTTCCCGTCTACCAACTCCCGCTTATAGGGGTCGTAGGCGATAGACAGGCCAAAGAAGTTGGGCTGCTCCATGTCGTATGGCTTACCCTGATCTTCCCCGTTTTCAAAGTGGTGCAGTTTCATCTTGTGGTCCAGTCCATCCCCCCAGGGAAACAGGGTGCGGCATCCGCCCCCGCACAGATAGGCCCACTCATCCGGCGTGGGAAGGCTGGCTGCCAGCTCCCACAACAGGGACCGCTGAAATTCCGGGTAGGTCATTGGATGGCACAGCCACGCTCGCCAGCTATCACCATTGCGTTCAAAGCGGACAGTTTCGTGTATTTCAAAGCTCTGGCTGTTCTGGCCCGCCCACTTCTGCAAGTTCTCCAGCCAGTCGGGGTGGGCGGTGATGCGTGGATCGTTCATGGGTACGCTTTCCCAGCCAATTTCCTCCAGTTTTCTGCCCACGAACATGGGGGCGATGGTCACCTGGCGTACTGGGGTCATGCCCTGCCTGAGAAATTCCTCCGCAGAGCCCTCATATTCGATTTCCGCAAAAATATCCGCCAGTTCCTCTTGGTTGGCCTTGTCCATTCCTTGGACAAAACTCTCCCAGCCAAGAATCACGGTATCGCCCGGGACAAAGACAAACTCCCGGCCACCTTTTTCAAATAGGCCGGTGGTGCAGCTTTGTCCCCAGCGGGAAAAGGCGTATAGTTCCTTGAATGTCAAATGATAACGAGTCGCCAGCGTCTGCATAAGCCAGAGCTTATCGGCCAGTTTCAAGGTATCAAATTGTGGGCGAAATAGTTTTTCGTTCATAGCAGCGCACCTCACAGCAAGTCTACCTTGATACCGCACCGTTCCAGAACGGGCAGCACCTGTTCCGGCTTGGAGGACATGAGGGTAATATGTTTGAGATTGGGGAACTGGCGCAGTTCCGCCTCCGTAATGGTATTAAGATCAAAGGCTCCATCCTCGCCATCCCAGAACGGACAGAGTTGGGTATAAATCTCGCTGCCGCCATCCATCTCGATCTCTGTAATCTCTGGAGCCAGCCGCGCCGGGACAGGGTATTTCTCCAGCCACTTCCGAATCTCCGGAATAGGTTCATACCCTTCCGCGTCAATGTCGATCTTGCGTCGGCTATACTCTCTGGAAAACTCATGGGCATCCAGTTTAGGAGCCAGTAAGCCTTTCTCGTACATCAGGACTTCCATAACCGCCAGCTTGAAGTTGAAGCTGGTAAAGGTGAGCACTGGTTCAGTCGGCTTGGATAACTCGTATTTCTGCGCTTTCGCCGCCTTATTCTCTGGCTCTTTCCAGCTGATCTGTACCATGGCGGAGAGGGCCTCCAGCTTTGCTTTCTGCGCTGATTGCTCCTCTGGAACAGGACCCGGCAAGCGGGTATAGACGGTAAAGCCGCCTAATTTGAGGGTATGGGCAAATCCGGCGAAATCCTTCCAGCTGGCCTCTCGGTAGTCCTTGGACCCGATCCAAACCGCTCCGTCAAATGTCTGCCGGACCGCATACTCTCCCTGTGCCGCTACCCGGACACCAATGGTTTTGATGGTCTGCTCATCTTCGTCCAACCAGCCCTGTAGTCCAAGCTCGTCCCACAAAGCAAGTGCCTGGGTATAAGGGCTCTCCTGGCCAGTCATGGGGCTTTTCCGTGTTCCATTTTGTAAGACAATGCGGGCAGGCCCTAGCTTTTCCGCCAGCCGCGACAGGGTAAACGGCGGTGTAAATACCGCCCCCAGAATGGTCAGGCTGTCTTTCTTAAGAACAATTTTTCGCTCCGTGGTCTTGGGCGGTAGAAAGATGGGCAGATTCGGGTACACTTCTTTGTACTCCCGCCATTCCAGCTTTTTGGGCTTGTTTGCCGTCCGCAGGAAGTCCCAGAAGTCGATGGGATAACGAAACACCGGCCCAACCCTATCCCGCCGGGTGACGATGACCACCGTGCCATCGGTGAGTATTCCAATGTGCTGCATTTTCTCCCCGCCGAACATTCCCGGACGGATACGCAGCACCTCACGGGTGTTCCTATTGATGAGCTGAGCAAAGTCATCGGAGAGGATTGCGCCGTTTCCCTGCACCAGCAGCCAGTCCCCGGTAAACCAGCGCAGTTTCAGCCCCTCGCCCATTCCGGGCAGGGGGGCGATGCGGCACCGCCCGGTGTCCATGTCCAGTTCCAGCAGGCATTCTTCCATCCGCCCCTTGCCGCTGACGGCGTGGATCATGGTAATGCGGCCTGTGCCGGGAACGGGAACGGCCTCGGAGAGATGGTCGTATCCATCCAGAGAGAAGGTGTGTTTTGTTACCTTGCCGTTTTCCCAGCGGTAAATCTGCCCCTTGTACCACTCGTTGGAAAAGTAGACCCGGCCCAGACCGTCTGTCGTAATGCCGCAATGGTATTTGGTGCTCCATCCATCTTCCGGCAGAGTCCAGTTTTTCACATCCTTGCAGGCGCCCCGGTCTGTCAGTTCAATCCGTGTAGCGTTGGTGGGATCACCCACCCAGAGGGAATGGTCAGCCCAGCACAGGGTCTGGGGTGGACCGTCATATCCAATGGGGGACGGTTCGGCCCAGTTAAGCGTGGCTGGATTCTTGCTCAATAATGCTCGGCCAATAGTCCCGCTGCCAGCGGCCCTGGACGTGGCATAGAGTCCATTTTCTGCGGAATAAGTGAGGCACCCAAGGTGCGGCAAGCTGTGGGCGCGGGTCACCTGGGGCGGACGCTGGCGCAGATCGGCCACACAGCCGTTTTTCCATTCTTCTGCATCCTGGTTTTTCCATTCGCCCGCCGCAAAATCACCCGCTACGGAATTGAAGAAATAATCGTACTCATCCTGAAGTATGTATTCCTCGCAGGGCATTAGCTTTCCAGGGTCCTGCTCCTTGGCATGGTCGCCCCATTTTCGCCCTTGCTGTTTCATCAGGTGGCAATATTGCCCCTGCTTTTTGCAGTAGCGTTCCCATTCGCTGCGTTCTTCCTCTGGGATCAAGGCAAACAGATACTCGTCCTCATCATCCAGGTTATACAGCGCCCAGCCGAAGGCAGACAGCTCCTGCCCCAATGCCGCCGCCCCTTTTTCATGGGATAGCTTCATATACTGAACGCCAACGGCATCAAAGCGTTCATCCAGCAGCGCCGGGACCTGCGCGCCCCATTTTTCTCGCAGTTCCGCCAGAGTGTCCTGTACGGCTCCGTCAAATTTCAGAATGTCCAGCGCATCATCTATGATTTGTTTGAACTCTGCCATAGGTAGTTTCTCCTTTTCCCATTTCCTACATCATAGCGACAGCCATGTGGTCAAAGCACTGATTTCCTCCCGCAGCAATGAGGATTTCCCAGCGGCGGCAAAGGCTTTTTGGATGCCGCCATAGCGCCGCTCGGAGCGATCCGCCAGCTGGAGCGCGGCTGCCTCCAGATTGGGAATCGCCATCACAGCATCTGCCAGCGCCTGGGCGGAGAGTTTATCCCCGATCAGAGAGGCGGCAAAGCAGCGCAAATGGCTGTGGGAGAGGGCGGACAAATCGTTTAGTTTATGCAGTTCATAGAGTTTCAGGGCATAAAGGGAAGGAAGCCCATCCAGAGCCGGTAGTTCCTGCACAGCTGGGAGTGACTGGAGATAGAGTTTCTGAAGCCGGGTCGCTGGAGTCAGGAAAGCGGCAAGATCTTCCGTTTTCCGCATTTCCTCCAAATGGAGATAGGTAATGCTGGTGAGAAGTGGGGTGATGTCGCCATTCTTTTCCCCACGCAGGTGGAGAACACGCAGGCCGGGGAGAGAAACATTGTCCCAGGAAACAGGGGCCGACAGCCATAGGGACAGTGTATGAAGCTGCTTTAGCCCGGAGAGAACTTCTACACCCTCACACTTTTCCATTAGGGTTAGTTCCTCCAGATTGGGATAATCTCGCAGGAAGGACAGATTCACCTTCCGCTCTCCCGTCACAGATAGGCACCGTACCGCATCCGGCTTTCGCCCATTCAGATCAATCTTTTCTCCGCCGCGCCAGAAAACTGCGGTGCAATATGCCTGTTCCATGTTGCGTTCTCTCCTTATTCTTCTGTGTTATTCAAACTTGGTATCCGGTCTTTGGAAATATACAACATGGTCTACATCTTCCATGTATTCCAGCATTTCATCTGTACTATGTTGAATCTTGTATTCCAGTTCGTTCTCTGTCAGAGGAATCACCTGATAAAAACCGACCCAACTTCCATCTGAGAGCTTACAGACGGCAGCACCCTCCGGCGCATCCTGTACGCCTAAAAGAACACACCCTGCCAGCAATGTATTATCTGCGTATGGTGTTCCGTTTTGAATAGAATGCCCATAGCCCAGCCAAGTGCTTTCTATGATTGGAAATCTTGCTAAATAGCGAAGCAGCTCTACTGGCCAATTTTCTTGGCTTTCCTTACTTTCAGGGTTCCACTCAGGCGGAAGGCACATCATCAGTTCTATCCGAGAGGGAAGGCCATCCTCTTGATATTCACTTGGGATCTTCATCGAAAACGCACCCATGCCTGTGGTTACCAAAGTATAATAGTTGTGTTCCTCATGGGGCGGAATGATGGAGACATCAACATGAATATCTTCGCTGAAAAACTCATGAACCACTGTTGTGGCTTTTCCAAAATATTTTTCGATATGGTTGTCCAATCGTTCAAGTTCATCGGGACTATATAACGCAGGATTCTCCAAATACTTTCCAGTAATCATTGAGCACACACCTTACTTCTTTTCTCGGCTTACATCATCAACACCAGTAATCATCAAATTCTTACCAAAACAGTCCTATTGTACTCATGCCAGTTCCGCATCCAAAATCTGCACCTGTTTTCCTTTATCATTCACATAGTAAAGTGCAATGTAGTCAATGCCGTCCCGTTTGACCTGCTCCCAGGGCATCCGCTCACCGTTAACCAGTTCCACGGTATCAGCCTCGTCTACCTCGAAGCTCTCTTTTTCATCCTCATAGTCGATATTGTAGCCCAGTTCCAGCACCAACTTGGAGGCAGGGATCTCATACCGCTGGAGGGGGCGGTGCGCCAGCTGAGCTGGATTGTGTTCATCGCAGAACATATTATCATAACCATGCTGCCCACCGTCGAAGATGACGAACTCCTCGCCGCTCTCTGGGTCGCGGGCTTCCACCAGTCCGGGGGCCTCGCCTCCATCTATGATATAGAATTGGGACTCTCCCTTCACTGTGAGCAAATCTCCGTAATACCACACTTCCAGCAGTTCATTTCCGGCAGAGGAGCAGAGGGTCACGGTGGGCAGGCGCTTTTGTTTCCGTTCTTTGACATGGCCCTCCAGCCAGGTAGGGATTTGGGGAAAGGAATCCCGTTTCTTCTTTTTTCGTGGTGATGCCTGTGCATCGTTCAACGGCTCCATATCCAGAATGATGATCCATCCGCTATAATCGCTGTACTTCATTGTGGTATTCGCCCGGATATAATCCTCCCCCCAGAGGGCCACATCCGCCTTACTATACCAGGTAGTCTGTGTTACACCATCCTCATTGGTAACATCGCAGCAGAGGTAATCTTCTGCTTTCCCGTTTCTCAACGCTATCATACGAAGAATTTCGGTATCTTCCGGGGTGACTTCACGAAAGTTCAATTTTAATGCCATAGGGGAGCCTCCCTGTATTAAAAGGTGTCGTAGCCAACCTTCGGACTTGGCACGAACTGCTCGTCAAAGGACACATTGAGATAGAGTTCCCCAGCCGGAGAGTCCCCAGTATCATAGCAGAGGGAAAATGTCCCGTAACAGCCGGATTTGTCTATCGTAATGTCGGTCAGGGCCAGACCAGGGATGTCCTCATCATCGGGGAATTCTTTCTGTAAGATTTCATGGGCCTGCCGGTCCAGCTCATCCAGTTCCTGAGCTAATCGTTCCCAGAAGGGCATGGCCAGAATCTCTGCCTCGGTATAATCATTGCAGTTGATATGCAGTTCCTTATCTGCATCTGCCCGGTGAGCCGTGAAGTAGACCCCGCAACTCATTACCTCCCAGTTATCCGCATTCCATAAAGATAAGAGTTGATCTTTTGTCATTTGTGTTCTCTCCTTATTCCTCAAACTCTCCCTCAATCATTCCATTAAGATATTTTCCGGGATCAGCAATAAATTCCTCCCATTTGGCTAACGGATGAAACTCCTTATGCTCAATGTCCAGATACCAGAGTTTCTTATCTCTGGGACTCCACAGCAGCAAATAGTCGCTGTAATTGTCCATTTTCGCCATAAGGGAGAGCAACTTTTTCCGTTTCCAGGTCATCTCCTGTACATCCATGTAGGGGTACAGTTCCGCCCATTTCACCAGTTCCCGCTCTGGAAATTCCAGACGCAAGGGGCCGGTCTTTAAGTATTCCACCAGCTTGGCAGGCAGCTTGTAAGGCGTGAGTTGACGCGCCTTTTCCTGTTCGTTATGCCATTCCTCCGGCTCCAGAGCTTTTAAGTAGGCGGCCATTTCCTGATTTTTGTTCTGTACTGCCACGGTGTAGGGCCGGTCACCGTATTTATCCGGGATGGTGATGTCTGCACCCTGTTCCACAAGCCAGCGCACCATAGAAAAATCGTTGTGCCGTGCAGCTTCAGTGACAGGAGTCGAAGCGTAGGGAAACACCATATCTGGCTTGTGATAGTTGATGTCCGCCCCGTTTTGAATCAGATACTCCACCAGCAGCTGATTTCCATGGCTCGCCATACTGCGCAGGGCTTCACCGCCGTATTGTTTCAAATCCATGCCCATCCTTTTCAAAATGGGGAGTACATTAGGCTCATCCCGATCCACCAAGTGGAGAAACAGCCTGCATATATCCCTTTGCGTTGCGGGGATTCTGACTCCCACATCTACCAAAAAGGAAAACAGGGTCAGGTCTTGACTGCGCAGGGAACCACAAAGCAATTCTTCCGGGTTATGGGTCAAATCTGCTCCGCATTCGATCAGGAGCTGTACCATGTCCATCCGATTTTCCAGTACAGCCAATTCCAGCGGAGAGGCTTCGTCATCCCGCGGCCAATCTCCAATCATTACATGATAGCATTGTGGCTCATTGGGAGAATGCCCTGCGTGAAGCAGGGAACGAATCGCCTCTATGTCACCACTTTTGATGGCAGCCATCATGGGAGGTACATTTGAATAGCTTACTTCACTCATCCGAGTCCTCCTTATAGTCTATTGAAAAATTTCCTGATACCTTTCTCTCAGTTCCTCCGGAGCTGCTTCCACCACTTTCTGACCACCCTTGGCGCTGGCTTTGCCCCAGATCACATAGCAGACCGTTTCCCATGCGTATTGCAGCACTTCCTCCGGGCTGGCTTCTGTTTCTTCGGCGGGTTCCTCGCCCTCGTCATCATCGTCATCCTCGTCAGAGGAAAAACCGCTTGGAACGATCTCGGACAGGTGGATTTTTGCCTCCAGCAGAGCGTCCAGGCTTTCTGCGTTTGCCATCCACGCGGCATAGTCCTTGGAATACTTCATGTTCTGCATGGACAGCACCCCACGGACAAATACAGGGACGGTATCAGCGGTAAATCCGAACTGTTTCACATACTCCCGGAGGAATTTTTCCTGTAAGTGGGAGTGCTCATCATCGCAGAGATCGAGATAATCCCATACCAGTTGCCACCATTCTTGCCCCAGCATTCCCAGGGCGAACACGGCAAAACTTCCGGGGAGCGCGCACTGCTCATCGCTGAGATTGGTGTACTGCTCATATTGCCGCATGGCAAGCCGGGCGTACCGTTCCATCAGGGGGTGGAGGCCAGGGTACTGCACGGCACAGGCAAAGAGCTGGTTTACTCCCTTTTTGGGCAGTCCTGTGATGGGAAGATAGCTCTTTTCCGGCCCTTTGAACTCCACCGCATAGCTGCGGGGAAAGTCCTCCTGCTCCAGAATCTCACACAGGTAGTCCAGCACTTCGTGGCAGCATTCCTCTGTGTTGTCCCTGGCAGTAATACGGATCACAGCAAAGGCATCGTTGGCCGATGCGGTGAAGTGCTCTGTTTTCCTCTTTTGCAGAGAGAGCGGCAGCCTGCCGGTCCCGTGTTCCCGGAGCTTTTTCACCATATCAGGACGGACTTTCTCCACCAATCCAAAGAGGTAATTGGCGTCCAGATACTGAAAGTCCAAGCCATACACTTTATAGCTCACCGCCACATAGCAGGCGAAACGCAGCAGCGGCTCCGGGATCTGCTCTGCACGGATGCCTGGTTTCAAGGAATACTCCCGATCCCAGAAGCGATCATCTTCATCGCCTGTTGCAACAAAATACTTCTCTTGTAGCTCCCGTTTCAGCATATCAAGTAGATGGTGGTCAATTTCACCCCAGCGGCTCTGGCGGCGCAGGTTTTCGCTGAAGGCGATGGCCTTTTCCGCATCCAGGGTCTCGGCCCGCTGTATTTCGGTCCATGCCCTAAGCAGTTGCCACACCTCAAAGGGTGCACCTTGACTGCTGACCACTACCGGCGGCCAGTGGGAATCATCAAGCCGCGTGATTCTCCCGTCAATGGCATCCTGGATACACTGGTCAAAGAGCGGTTGCAGTTCTTCCTGTACCTCGGGCTTCATCCAGTAACAGCGCCCGTCCGCACTGTTGAACTTTGGCAAATTCATAGCGATTTCCTCCTATCAGGTCTGCTGGTGCTGCATGGATACGATCTGGCAGTCAGGGCAGAACTCGATGTAGAGTGTGCCCTCTGTGCCGTCCATCAAAGTATCCCACTGGATCTGGGCCAGATATTTCATGGGCTTTCCGCAGTGGGGGCAGGCGGTGTATTCCCAGTCCTGAACCCAGTTGGCAAAGCCGCCAACGGTGTTCACATCGTCACAGGCGGCGCCATAGAACAGGGGCACTGGCGCACCGCCCAGCACGAAGGGATTTTCGGTAAGGGACCTGTAGTCCTCCGGCCGGACATAGCAGTCCATCTTTCCCGCCCCGTCAAAGAGCTCTGAGGGAAAGACCTCTACGCCGCCGTCCAGAGTAAAGCGGTTGAAAGCGGGGCCTTTCAGAAAGCCCACGCAGTTGGGACAGCAGGTGGCGGTCAGAATGCCGTCCAGCCCCAGAAACTTCAGCCGCTCGTCCCGGCCGTCCAGCACCAGCATATCCGCCATCCGCCCGCCGCAGTGGGGACAGGTGTCCTCCCGTGCCCGCCCGATGCGAACGGGGGACACTTCACCGGGGGCTCCCTTGACGAAGGAAAAGCAGGTATCGAAGTTGAGTTGGGTCCGTTGTCCCTTTTTATTAAAGGTCCAGCCGCCGCACTGGGCGTAAATGGACGGGTCTACATAGAGCTTCTTGCGCCAGGAGCGGGGATGATTCTCCAGTTCCAACAGCGTTTCCAGTGCCCGGCCATCGCCCTGGAAAGCAAGGCAGCACATCAGGTTGGACGCTTCACTGGAATCCTCTGTGGACAGCAGCGCGTGGATCAGGCCCTCCCCCACATCAGCGGGAGCGTGATAATAGATCTCACAGGGCCAGAACACCCCTGCGGCCAGCGCCGCCCGCTGGATTTCCGGGGTGATGGCGTCCCGGTAACCCAGCAGCTGCCAGAAGTCGGTGCATTCGGGGTCCTCCATATCAGCAAGCCGATGGATGTTCTGGATCAGGTTTTTCTGCTTTGCAGCAATCTGTTCCGGCGTCCAGGCCAATGCAGTTTTTCGCTCTTGCTCACACTTGCATTTCCAGCACAATCCGTCATAGCCCAAAGGGGTCCCACAGCCGGGACAGGTATATTTCAGACTCATATTTTTCGACTCCTTTCAGATGATAGAAAAACGCCCTGCGACACCCTGCCACTTGGACAGGCTGACGCAGGGCGCGAAAAGGCCGCACAGAACCAAGACCTGTATCCCAAGGCTCTGTGTCTGACGATATTCTGCTGTCTTTCCCGTCCGTTTGGACATGGGTACTCATCTCTATCCATTTGCTTTCACCTACCGCACATGCTCTTTTACCCGCTCCATCTCGTCCACCAGAGCCCTGACCTGGAAGTCCACCATATCCTCCGCCACCTCTGGGAATAGAAATGGCATGGTGTCTGGAATGGCTTTGTGTACCATCATCATGCTGAGGGCCAGATTGCCAAACAGCCGGGGATCAATACTGTCCACAGGGAGGCTAAAGATGGAAAGCAGCTTCCCATAAAAAATAATCTGATCCCGCCGGAACGCCTGAAAATTCTCCTCGGAAAGGCAGTGGCGTACTTGCTGCTCCTCCTCAATGGACAAAACGGCAACTCCGCTTTTAGCTCCATAACAGCAGTTTTTCAGAAAGGTTTCCACTCCCGCCCGCCAACTGAGTCCGGGGTCCTCCATTAGGGATCTGGCATAATCCAGCAGCTTGGGCTGTTGGTATCGCAGGGCGTAGAGCACCAGTTCTTCTTTGGATGAGAAAAAACTGTAGAAGAAGGTCTTGGAGATCCCTACTTTTCTGCACAGAACATCAATACTGCTGTGAATCAATCCCCGATCCGCGATACACTGAATCATGGTGGTCATCAGGGCATTCCGCACTTGCACTCTATCTTCTTCAGAATAGGCTTTTCGTGCCATATCTTCCCCCCCTATAAAGAACAGAATCATAAAATAGTATTTATATAATAACTGCACAGAAAAAAATATACAACTATATTTTGAAAATTTTTTATGAACTAACTAAACCATTAACTTATTTCTGCTGTATCGGGATGGAGAAAAATTATGCGAAGATTTTGTTTCAAAGCATAATTTACTGTTTGGCCTGTCCCAGATCGTAGTTTACGATTGTTATCATAGACTGCCAGCAAGAAATCTGCATGATCTACCATATAATAATTTCTCTTTTTATAATCGGATGCAGTTCCACTTTGTCCTATAACAATACATTTTGTGGCATTATGAATAATTATCTGCAACCGCTGTTTGCTCATTGCATCCCATTTCGAATCATGCCCTTCAAATGGAAGTGCAACAATTAACTCAATATCTTGATATCCCGGTTGTTCTTTGAGATATAAGAGTTGTTCGGCTGCCCACATATCTACCCCTAATGTACCTCCAACATAAAAGCGGAAAATACCTTCTTCATCATGCAAATGACAAAATGTTTTTAGCATTGCTTTTTTTATTTTTTTGCACAACGAATACCCTTCATTATACTTGAACTTAAATCGAGTTGGACGGTGCCCAGTAATGGCACAAGCGTATGTTTTTTTCAAAAACTTCACCCCACTTCAAATCTCACGCAAACAAAAATGAAATAACGCAAATAAAACGGCGCAAATAGGCATATATCCATTATTATAACACATACTATGTTTATAATCCAGGCATTTCATCTGTTATCCTTTTATATAGCGAGGTGAGGATATGGATGAAGAATTTATCCGCAATCGGATCACCGAATTGCGTTTGAAAAAAGGCGCATCGGAATATCAAATGAGTTTGGCTTTAGGACAGAACCGGAGCTATATTCAGGGGATTTCATCTGGTCGATCTCTTCCGTCAATGGCTCAGTTCTTAAAAATTTGTGATTACTTTGAGATTACCCCTTTGCAGTTTTTTGATGCAGAAGCGGTCAATCCACAGTTAATCCGTAAAGCGATGGACGGAATGCGAAAACTCAAGGACGAAGATCTGATTATGCTAATTGGCTTTATTAACCGACTGCAATCCAAGGACTGACGGCGGGAGTTTCGACCCATGGTCGTCTATTTTTGCAATTTTTCTAAATAACTATTACTTTTTTCTTCATCCGTAAGTATCTGTTCACCTGTACGGTTCAAGGGGGTATAAAAATGGACTGCCCCCCAGTCCACATACGAATCGGGCGGCAATTCTGCCGCCCGATTTTTGTTTCAAAGCCATCTGCAAAGGAGTAGGAATCCGCTGTCGGCAAAGTGGCAGACTGCTCCCCAGGTGTGGGATCAGGGGCGTCACAGGTATCCGCAGGAGCACTTTCCGGTTGCACTGCCGGGGATTCATCAGACGCATCATCTTCCGGCACAGGGACATTTTCCGGCTCGTCAGGGCAGGGCAAGTCAGAGCATAAGGTATAGAGGTTGCTGGTCTGGCCGCCGTTCTTACGCTCGTCAAACCGGGCCTGCTTGACGATATATCCCGCTTTCACCAGCTCATCCAGCGCCCGCTTTACAGTGGACACCCCATAGCCGCACTTGGCGGCTATGGTCTTGATAGAGGGGAAACACTCACCCTCTTTGTTGCAATGCAGAACCAGGACTTGCAGTACAAGCCGCGCTCTGGGCTTCAGTTCAGAAGAAAATGCCCGCTGCATATACTCAAACTTTGCCATATTCCAATCCTCCCAGTCATGTCTCACTGTTACAGGCGCTTTTCTCCTGCAATATACTTCTCCACCAGCGGCCGGTAAATCTGCCCGTTGACCTGTTTCGCAAACAGGTCGTGGGATGCCGCCGCAATCTGCACATCTTCCCCAAAGAGTTCCGTACAGTATTCCTGAATTTCCTGCGGCACACAGATCGCCACCGGGCGCACTTCCAATGATCCGCACTCGGACAATGCCTTATGGAACACCGGAATCTCATAGGGCAGGACACTCCCACACAGGAGCCGGTGTTCTGCGTCACGAAAAATAGAAGTAGGCGTCTGCATTACGCCGCAGTCATAGATGATAAACTGATACGCCTTATCCGGCTCGTTGGTCAGGTAGCAGTCGATCCCATCAATGGTGTAATGCTCCCCATCCGGCGCCGCCTCGTAGATGTTCAGCAGGAGCTGCAGGTGACGGTTCTGATTGACTTCGATATACGCCACCTCCGCACCTCTGGCCGCCAGCCAAGATGCCAAGTTAAAGGCCGTTACCGTCACGCCGCTTCTGCGCTGCGAACCGGCCACGGCAATACGGATATTCCGGGCGTTCCAGCGGTACGGAATAATCTCGTCCGGCTCCGGGGCTTTCTCGTGGCGGGAAACTGGCTGTTCGTAGACGGGAGCCTTTACCACATACCGCTGCATCCCATCTTCGGAAAGTGCTTCTGTCAGCTCGTCCAAGGCGTCCTCCATCGTTTCACCCGTAACCAGATTCACAACGCCGATGGACAGTAGCCGCTGTACCTCGCCGTTCACATCCTCGCAGCCGGAGAGGATGACGATAATCCGGGCGGAGAACATCATCTGAAAGGATTGCAGGGCAAGGGTGAAATCATTGCCGCTTTCCTCGATACACGCCGCATCCACCACAAAGAATTTGGCGTTGGCATAATTGCGCATATCTTTGGTCACGAAGCTTTTCAGGCTGAACCGGCCGACCAGTTTCTTGGCGGGCAGAGTCATATTCCGCACGGCGGGGTCGATCAGGTTGCTTTTCTGGTTACTCGTCAAGTACAACAGCATAGGATTCACCTCTCATATTTTCAGCACTGGTTTTGTCATCCGCCCCGCCGGTCAGCAAAAGGACGATGCCCACCACCACGATCACGATGTAGATAAACAGTTCAATCAGCTTGTTTCGGTTATTCATATCGCACCCCTTTAATAGATCGCCCACAAGGGACCGCCTGCTGCGGCACCCTTTCTGGCCTCATCCAGAATGATTGATATATCCCATTCCTGTTCGCTTCGCTTTTTACTGGCAGGATCGGCCACCAGGATTTTTCCTTCAGAGGTCACTCCGCGCAGCACCATAAAGTGGCCGCTGGATGTGAAGTGGCCTTTTGACATGAGCGCCACAATCAATTTCCCGGACGCCAAAGCGTCTACCACAGCCTGCGGGTCATCGGTGCTGATGCTTTCCCATTGAAGTCCAAAGCCCTCCGCAGCCCCCGGTATCAACGAGTGATAGGACCCGTTGCCGGAACACCAATAGCCGTTCTGATACGCCCATTCTGCCATTGTGGGGGGATCAACGGTCTGGTCTGTCAGGCTGGATACCACAATCGCCATAGAGGTCGGGCCACATCCATAACCGCCGATATTATCGGTTCCATACGGAAGATCGGCCCAACGCTCATCCAACTGATTGTAGTAGACAACTTCGGTTGCCCCATCCGTAAAGATGACGCCCTCATAGCTCTGACCACTACCGTCTATATAGTCTTTCTCATAAATGCCGAGCTGCTGGTTGTAACCATATTGCTTCTGAAAATCCTCTACCACGTTTACCTCATCACCAATCAACCATTGGGACAGCACAGAAAAGGGGCTGGTAATGAGGTACAGGATGAAGGCAATCAAAAGCAAAAGCCCCAGAACCGGGGCCAGGATCATAAACAGGATTCTTTTCCGGCTCTCGGAGTCGGTAGCCGCCTGCATAGCTACCTTTGCCAAAATTTTTGCAGTCAACGGATCAACAGCCAAAAAATCACCTCCATAATCAGTCCGGTTCCATACCGGGGGCTTTCATCATCTGCTCCATTTGCAGATTGAACGCCTCCCGCCGTTTACCGGCGCTGTCGTCAATTTCAAACACCTTTTCTCCTTTGTTATTTTCCCGGACAGATACCATGTAGTCCCCGTTAGCAATGAAGCAGGCCGTAAAGAGCGCCCGAATCGCCGGGGCAGGCATCCGCGAAATCTCAAAAGGAGTAGCAGCACACTTGCTGTTCCAGGAAAAGAGGTTGCGGGCGGCATCCGCCGTAATCTTCATCCAGTCATATTCAAACTCCTCTTTCCGCATCATCTTTGTAAAGTCGATTCCCTCCGGGCAGAGGTAGCGATCCATCTTCTGAAAAAGGGTCGGATGGGAAGCCATCAGGAAAAGGGCGGCATAGTAGGAAGCATCCAAATCACTGCCCCTCCAACGTATGGCAGCCATCTTGTTGACCAGGTATTCGTATCGTTCCGCATGATTCATCTGAAAACCTCCTGTGTGGAATAAGTAAGGCGACCGGGATTGCTCCCGGCCGCCACCGAATTACCGGCCGCCAGCTTTGCCCATATAGGAAAACTTGTAAGCCGGAATCTCAAAGTTTACATGAAGCCGCTTGGACCCAATGATAAAGAGCGCGTGTCCGCGCCGCTTGCTCTCCAACAATTCCTGCTCCGCGTCCGTCAGGTTGTAGAGGTCTTTGGTTTCCTGAAGGTTTTTGCCGTCGCAGCCCATCAGGATTTTATAGCACGGAATATCCAAAAGGGCCTGCCCGTACATTTTGACCTCCGGGGCCAGGAAATCCACCACGGAATGAGAAATGATTGCCAGTCCAGCTTCATACTTTCTTGCCCGCTTCTCCACATTGCGCAGAAACACCAGGGATTGCGGGACCTGCGGGTCGATCATCAGATATGCCTCGTCACATACCAGCAGGCAACGCTCATTCCGGTCGCGGCTCATTTCCTCCCAGCACCAGCTCAACAGGTTCAGATACTGCGTGCGCTTGACATTATCCGACGCATTTTGCAGGTCGTGGGTATCCAGGCAAATAAACCGGGAATTGGCCTCCAGCGTGGTGTGGCCGTTCCATAGAAAGCTGTCGCTGCCCGCTGCGGCGTCGTACAGCAGCATTGCCAGATCACGATATACCGGATTCTCCTTGTTGGCCTCCGCTTTCTTTTCCAGCAGGGCGTGAAGGTCGGACAGAATGGGAAAATCCGTGGCCTTGAGCTGCCGAATATCCGTTTCCCAGAAGATGCCGAACTGATTGTAGAGTTCAATGATCGTCTGCTTGAGGATCGCTTTCTGCATATCCGTCAGGCTGGGCAGATACAGGGAAAATTCAATCTCCAGTGTTTTCATGTGCAGCGCCATATCAGACATTCCGTTTCCTTCATCGGTATAGAGTTTGTCGGTTTCATCGTCATCGTCACGGGGCGCCGGTCTAATCTGCAAAAGGTTGGAGCGGCCGTTTTTTCCACCGCCAGCATTGAGCCAGCTTCCGTTCAGGTTCCGGCACATATCCTTATATTCGGATTCCGGGTCGATGCACAGGATTTTCGTCCCCTTCATGTATTCCGAAAGCATGATGTGCTTCACAACGGTACTCTTGCCGATACCGGCCACACCCATAATCACGAAGCTGCTATTGGTGCGGTCGTTTCCGCGCTCCCAGGTATCCAGAATCACCAGGCCGCCGTTGCTGTCCTTTGCAAAATAATAGCCCCGGCCATCGTTGTAACCGGAGCTGGCAAACGGGAACCCGCCCACAAAGGTACTCATGGGAATAATGCGGGACACAATGCTGTCCACCGTGGAGTTGGCCGGATAGGTGGGAGAAATGCTCTGGAACCCTTCCTTTTGGAGATTGGCGAGAGTGCGCACCTTACACTTCTGGATATTGAAGGCGCTCTCCACACGGCGGCAGACCTTTGTGAAGTTGGCTTCATCCTGTGCAATCGGCATCACGGTCAGCGACATCATGGCGACTGTTTCGCCCTCCTGGTCGATCCGCTGCATGATTCTCTCGCCGTCCTCGGCGGCTTTCTCGGCGCGCTGCCGGGTCAGCGGGTCTTTAGCACTGTCGGCGGCGCCGCGCTGCTGGACAATGCTTTTGGAGATTGCGGAAATGAGCGCACCATTGTCAATGGGGGTAATCCCCACCGAAACGATGGTGCTGGGGATGTTGGTGATCTTGGAGAGCCAACCCATATCCACCTTCTGCGGATAGCGGACGGCGCCGTACACCTTGCCCAGATTTTCACCGATGACCAGACTGTTCCGCTTGATTTCCAGCCCCATCGGGGTAATGACATTTAACAGCGCTTCATTAACGGGAAGCACTTCTTCTTTTTTCTTAGAACCTAACAATGATCCACCTCCAACTGCTGATTGCGGTAAGGCACCCCAATGTAGTCCAGCACAGCGCCGCACCCCAGTTTGTTGATGCAGTAATCATACTGCTGGGGATGCGTCACCTGCATAAGCTGAAACCGGTTCGGCTCATGCTCCAGATGAACGCCGTACATACAATACATACACCCCGATCTGGAAACACCGGTGGTTTTCAGAATCGGGGTGCCGTTCTTCTTGCGGCTTTCAACAATCTCCCCATAGATAGGGGCATAGGGAATGCCGGTCATTTTCAAATACCGCAAAATATCTTCTTCCAGCCAGAACGCAAGGGGCTGGCTGAGAGGCCGCTGGCGCTCGAAGCCATTGCAGCCAAACTTGATCCAGGATTGCTCCCGCAGCTTGCTTTCGCAGGCCAGGACACCCGTAATCGGGTGCCGCCCGGACTGCCTTTCAAATTTGTTCAGCGGCGCCTTTTTCATGTGGTAACAACACCTTGCCGAAATCTTGAAGGGAGCGTCCAGAAGATATTTGTAATTCTCGCAGTTGTAAATCGACTTCTTTCCGTTCTTGTCCAGCAGTTCTCCGTTGATTCTCGCCAGACGGTAAGGTTGTCCCTTTCTTGCGCCATTGATAACATCCGAGATCTCTTTGGAGATGATCGGATAGCCGTACTTCTCAAGAATCTGAGTGAACGGATAGCGCGGGCGAAGCCAAATAACATTGTCCTTCGTTTTTACGAAATCGCGCAGTTCAGGGTATTCTAACCCCGTGTCAACATACACAGCAGGAATATCAGGGTAGACCCGCCGTGCCAGATCAAGCAGCACGGTGGAGTCTTTACCGCCCGAAAAGCTGATAAAGACCTGCCCATCGTACCGCATATACCATTCCATGATTCTCGTCTGCGTAACTCTGATTTTTCTTTCGAGGCTCCAACCCTGCATGATTTTCAAATCCTGCCGGGTGTGCTTCATACTTAGGCAACACCTACACTTTCCAAAATCGGGATCGCAGCATTGATGCCGGAATCCTCCAAATGCACATAGGCGGGGTTGTTGACCAGGTTGCACAGCCGGACAATATCCTGCTGTTGCAGAATCTCTGTCTGAATCCCGCTGTCCGAAAAATATCCGCCGAGCAGTTTGAGCTTCTGAAGCAGATCGCGCTCAACGCCATCACTTACCCTATCCCAAATCTTGATGTAGAATTGCCGTTCCACAACCTCGCCGGAAAGAGCAAAGGCGCCCATTTCCACGATTTCCTGCTTCAGCAGTTCCTTTTGCTTCACATCGGAAGAAGAAGTGAGTGTGGCGGACAGCTCCGACAACAGCGGAGAAATATCTACCGGGCGGGATACAGCAAGAAGCTGAAACGGGTACTGTGCGCTGGACAGGCTCACCGTAAGCTGCTTGGCAATCAGACGCTTTTCGTTTTTGCTGAACAGTTCTGTGCTGATCGGGTAGATTTTCAGATATGCCAGAGCCAAATTGTCACGGGTATAGAGGAAGTTCCCTCGAATATCCTTCACATTCACAAACTCATTGGCGGTGATCTGGGCCAGTTCTTCCTTGTCCTTGTTCTTCGATTTCTTGTGTTTGGCCGACAACTTCAAAAAAATCAGCGTCCCGCCGCCCAGCAGCGCACAGACGCAGATCATAATAATCGGCAAAAGCAATTTATCGACCTCGCTTTCTTTGCCATAAAAATAGGCCCTGCTTTTCAGCAGAGCCGTGTTTTACAGTTCCAAATCTTCCTCATCTTCGCTTTCTTCGCCGCACCCAAAATCCAACTCGCCCGATTCAAAAGAAAAGCTGTGGTCTGAGATGCAGTCCAGGGCGTCGCTGGCGTCCAGCTCGTCAAAATGCTCTCGGAAGAAAGCCAAATCCTCCTCGTCAGCGCGCACGGTTTCGCCATCACCATAGAGATAGGTCTGAATTTTCGCTTCAATGGTATCCCCCAGGGGCCATTCGGCAAGGACCTCGGAGATTTCATCACAGTTCAGCAGTTCATCCAGCCCATCCGGGCTGCCGGGGACAAAATGCTCCGTCATCAGAGAGTGGGGGGCATCCAGAGTCACCACCGAAAACATTTTACTCATCGGCCTGCCTCCATATCGTCCCCAGCTCCGGTGTCCATTTCCCATCCCTTGCCGAACATAAGGTTCATAAACTCTTTCATGTCGGCGGCGGACCGTACTTCAAAGGATACTGCTGTGGGGACCGGCTGCGGAAAATACTCCTGATACATGGCAATCTGTTCATCGGTCAAAGAAACGCCCCGTCCTTCCGGGGTATCGCCATAGAGGAAAAAAGTTCCGTGAAGGGTATCCGGCCCGTACTGTCGGTTCTCCGGCAGACCTGTCAGTTTCCCGGACGCATTGCAGCAGAGAACCGTTTCGCAGGGCAGAGGAATACACTCAATATCCCCGCCCACAAGTTCCTGCCGGTGTTCCAGAGAATCCTCCAGCATGGTCGTATAAGGCGCCCGCCCAGGTTCAAACACCATAATCCGAATCGTTCTGTTGTCGTTCATATCCATTCTCCTTTTCCTTACGGATTGCCCGGTGCGATATGCCAATCATCATAGAGGGAGCCGCTAATCGTTACATCATCGGTGAGATTCATGGCAAGCATCCCCGCAGGCGTCCAAATATCCATCACATGAGTATTGACTGTGTAGCTCCCGTCCGGGAACCAAACCGGCGTAAAATGCACCCGCTGGTTATAGGTGCTGTAAATGTTCTTTGCAAACTGGAACCGTGCTGTCGTTCCGCTGGTGAGCCGTTCAAGCAGCCGCCAGTAGGTTCCGTATCCAAACTCCGGGAAGTAGGATACGGCTGTCTGCCCATAGGTATAGTGCGACAGCGGGGCAGAGGTGCTGACCGTCGCTGTTACCGTGTTTGTTACGCCATAGCCTGATTTCATCAAATCACCCGAAGCGGTGGGAACCTTTTCGTCCGGTTCGATTCGGGTGGTAGCGGTCATGCTGGCCGAGTAATTGTCCCGGAAGAAGTCATACCATCCTTCGTCCACCCAATAGCCATCGTCATCACCGGTGCTGTGCCACACCCAATAGGGGTGCCACCGCGCCCACCAGACACTCCAAGCAGCATAGGTCTTGGTTTCACGGCTGGGAACGCTGCTGGCCGTCCAGCTTCCCATCGTATCGGTGGCTTTCGGGTCGGGCGGGTCGTTGCCGGAGAGATCTACCACCTTTGCCTGAATGGTGCTTTGGCTCAACGAGCCTTTATTGGTGCTGACATAGATGGTAATGTCCTGCGGCTCCGACGGTGTATGCCACTTTACCCATGCAATCTGGCTGTCTCCCGACGGAATCACAATATTGTTCATACGGTAGGTACTGCCGTTGATCGTGAAGGATACCGTGGCCGGACTGTCAGGATTGATCTCCGAACCAGCATAGAGTGTTACCGGCGTGATGACATCCGTATCCACCCGATACTCATAGTCATAGTCGGTTGGCTCCGGCTGTTCGGGCGGGTCGGTAAACCATACAATACCCATGCCCAGATAGGTGATAATAGTATCGTTGGAACAGGTCTTATTGGTAGCCCCTGTATAGGCCGGAAATCCCATATCCGCATATTCCAGGAACATAGCCAGCGGCAGGTTTTTATGAGTCAAACTCGTCATGGTCTTACGCAAGGACCCGCCTGCCTGATTATCATAGAGCGCGGCTTCATGGGCAGTCATTGCCATCATAATTCCGTTGTGCTTGAAATAGGCGATTGGCTCCAAAAACAGCTTGTACTGTCCGCCGATCAGTTCCTCGTATGCGATTCCGGTCTGCTGTGCCACCAGTTTTACCGCATACTCGGAGCAGAAGTATTTCTTGATAGCTTCAATGCTGGCGCTCTGACTGCCGCTGCTGATGATTCTCGGCATAGGGGTTGCCGGGGTATAGTAGTCGTAATTCCCCGTGGTGGGAGAAATACTCGCCCCATTCGCATATTGAATTTTACTGACTTTCCCAAAATGAACCTTGATAGATGGAGATTTGTTGGTCAAATCAAAAGAGGACGACACAGGCTGACCGGATTCTGCGTCAACCACGGTAATCCGCACACCATCCATACCAGGATTCCAGGAGTTCTGCGAGGTTCCTTGCCCCATATCGCCGCCACCGCCATCCACGTTTCCGCTTCCTCCGGTTTCTGCCAGGGCGCTCATAGGGCAGATACCCAACAGCAGCACAAGTGTGAGCAATATTATAAATATCCGCTTCAAAAACGCACCTCCAATCAAATTAGTTGAGGGCAAAAAAAGAGTACGGTATCGCTACCGTACTCTCCGGGGTTATTATCAGCCCATGTTGCCGACCTGCTTGTTTATATCTCCATCAGAGTCAATGTTGTGCTGGACAGAGCCGCCGCCCTCATCGGTGATCCAGCCAAAGCCCTCCAGATAGATGGAACCTCCCTGCGTGTCGCCGGTCTGAGGCTGGTTGCTGTTCGGCTCATGCACAATCGGCTCATCCTTTTCGCTGGCCGCCTGCTGTTCCTCCTGAGAAGGCGCCGGAGGCGGAGTGGTTTCGGGCTTCTTTTCGCTGTCGGTCAGGTTGACATCCACCTGATCTTCTTCCTCTACATTCAAAACGGCGTCCGTCTGGTTCTGGCTGTCAGTAGCTTCGGGCTTCGAGGCGTCCGGCACCACCACCAGCGGTTCGCTGGAGCTACCGTCCGGGGTATTGCTGCTATCCACATCCTCGGCAGATACATCCGAGGGAGTGGATGCCGGATCAACGGTCGTGGTCTGCCCACCCTTGCCCAGCAGCACTGCGGCAATTACAATTACCACAACAGCTGCTACGCCGAGAACGGCCAGCAGCTTTTTGTTTTTAGCACTCATTTGAAAACCTCCTTGCACGGTAATTTTATATTAAAACGACGGTAATATTTCCCGCCATCATTATACCATTTGCACAAATACGGCGTCCAGGTGTGATTCCTGCCAAATATTTTTTTGCGCTATGGAAAAGCGACAGGGCGAAATACACAAAATTAAAACCTGGGAACATATTTGGCGTTGAGTTTCATGGTGATCTGCATGGGGGGCAGATGCCCGAACCCAAAGGAAAGCGGCACATCAACAGTGATCGTTCCTGTGACATTGAGCTGCGTAATCCCATCCGGCACAGATGGGGCCAGCGGAGCATTTTCCACTTCCAGGTGCAGATCGTACAGTCGATACTCCAAATCCTCGCCGCTGTACTTTACATACTGCCCGCCCTCGTATTCAACACCCAAAACATTTTGCAGGCGGGCATACACATTGCCGCTGGTAACATTCTGTGACCAGGACGAACCGGAAAGCTGATAGCCGCCGGAGTAACCCTCCCGCAAACCGGCATAGGCTTCATCCCAGTTCTCGGTAGCCACATCCACAATGGCAGACTGGACAGAATCGCGCACCCCCTGTGCAACGATCATCAGTCGCATATACTCAAAGGTTACACAGGCCAGAATCAGGCAGCAGAGGACAACGGCCAAAATCATCGGTACGCCTTGCCCGGAATTGTCTTTCAGGACTTCTCGAATCTTCTTCACTTCCAATACACCTCCGAAGTCCCACTGGCCTTTGCTGTCAGAGTAACTGGAAAGGATGCAAACTCACCGAACAGTCCGATATTGACGGTGGTTGTGAGGGTCACTTCCACCTCATTTCCAAGCTGGATTTTTCCGGTGTCGCTCCATGAGATGTTGGGGTCAAGCCCGGTTTGATCCCGCAAATCTGCCGCTTTTGCGCTGGTGGCAGAGCCAACCTGACCATTGATTTCTGCTGTCCGAACCAATTCGTCTGCAAAGACATCAAGGTTCTGCTTTGCCACAAATACCGGCGCAATGCGGACCACCAACGCCAGAACCATTGCAATCGCCAGGACCAGGACACACACATCCACAAAGCCCTCACCCCGTTTGTCCTTCAGAAGTCGTTTCACGGTTTCACCACCTCCTTTAGAACAGATCGCCAAAGGCTTCCAACACCACATAGCCCAGGACGCCCAGATACATCAGCAGGAAACAGCCCAGCAGCATGAAGGAATACTTACGCATTTTCCCCGGCTGCTTCATGGCCTCCAGTTTCAGTTTTTGAAGTTCCAACTGCTTGAAGGTCATAGAAAGCATCTGGAAATACATAATTCCGTTATCACCGCGCTTGACCGAGATCAAGCCGCGCACCACATCGGACAGCATGGTACTTCCAATCCGGCTCTCCATGCGGGTGAGTGCGTTTTCCTCGTTGCCGGATGCCATATCCGCAATCGTGATTTCCAGTTCCCGCTTCATGGCATGACCGGCATTTCTCTGGTAGGATTTCATGATGTTCAGCACATCACGGGATGCCCGGAGTTCCTGTTCAATGGTGTTTACAAATCTGGGCAGCTCGGCTTCGATTTCTTCCCGGCGCTGCTGAACGATCTCGTCCGCTCGTTTCTGTTCTTTGAAGTAAACTGCCACCGCCAGAAACACAATGACCGGCGCAAGGATCGGGAAAATCAGAAGGGCCGGAATTATCAGCAGAGCAATCAGACCAGCCTTTACCCAGGCCGCCGCAATATAGGTTTCTGGGGACATTTTAATTTCGGCGGATTTCAACTGTGCCTCCAGCTTCTTCCGCTTATAGCCGTCCAGATGTACCAGCGGAGAGAGCCGTGCAGCCATATCGAACAGGACAGCGTTGATGCTGCCTTTCTGGGACTTCCCTCGACTCGTTACGGTCAGAACCGCCTTTGTGCTTGCGGAAGTCGGCAGCCGGAGCAGCCCGGCCAATAAAAAGAACGCTCCCAGGCCAAAGAGCGTCCCAAAGCATAGCAAAATGAGATACAAAACTCGCGTCACCTCAATTCTTTGTAATAGAGCCGTTTGGGGCCGGTGTTGCGGCTGTCGGCTCTGGGGCGCCCCGGCACATTCCAGTTCCCGCCGCCTCGCAGTCCCGGCGCACATTGCCAGCCGGAAGCCCGCAGGCTGGCTCCGTTTTCGGTTGCAAGGGTGTAGGTGATGATTTTCTGATAGCCCATCAGTTTCGCAATCCGGGCGCACCGGCTGTAAAGGAAACTGCACCCGTTGGCAATACCATCGGTGCAAAGCCGGGTCACTTCCGCTGTTTTCCCATCATCCAGTCGGCGGGCAACGGGGCGCCCCACAATCGCAACTCCATGAACGGCATCCAAATCATCTACGACAGCCACACAGAATTTACAGCCGCGCACCTGCCCACTGTGCCGGTGATGCGCCAGAACAAACGCATTGGCGTCCCGCAGGGAGATTGGTAGCACTCTCGATGGTATCACCTCCTGACGGAATCAACGCTTGTATTCTACGGGCTTGGTGAGCCGGATCACCGCCGCAAAGGAGATCAGCAGCACCAGCAGGCAGACCGCCAGAATCCCCTTGCCAAAGCCCGTATTCACAAGCACCTCGTACCAGTCTTTATTCAGGAAGTATAGCAATGGGATGTTGCCAATGAGCAGGAATGCCATTGTGATAAATTCCTTGAAAGGCTCATAAAGCAGATAGTCCAGTTCCGCTGCAACAATCCGCATATCCGAAAGTTTCCCGATGATCGGGGTGAGCGTGCTTTTCAGGCTCTTATCGTCCTGACAGGCAATAGCGGCATCCACCCATTCCCGAAACACATAGTTGTCCAGCTTGGGCTTCATGTTGGAGAGCGCCTGTTTCACATCGGCGCTTATCATATTGGTTTCGGCCAAAAAGCCTCGGAACACATCAGCCACAGGCGGGTTCAGGTAATGAATGTTTTCTTCCACAGCGGTTATCATGCTCTCGCTGCGCAGATAGGAACTTGTGATGATGGACAGTCCGGTTTCAATCTCGTTGTTCATCAGCTTTTTATAGCTGTGAGAGGTGAACAGAACATACCAGAATGGGAGCAAGCCCATTCCGGCCGCCAAAACCGGCAGCATAAAGTAGTTCTGAATTACAATACAGATCACAGCGCCCATTGCCGCCAGGAACAGCGAGAAAGCGCAGACGGCGGCAAACTTCCCACCCTTTCCGGTGAGGATCAACATCTCCCGTGCTTCCTGCACGGTTTTACGGATGCCCTTTGGCTCTTTGGGGTGGTTGACCTGCTGGATTCGCTTGGAAATCGGCTGTCGGCGCCCGGAAAGCGGCTTGGTCAGTTCCTCTGCAAATGTAAAGGGGGTCATGCCCAGAATCAAGAAGATGCCGGTCAGCATCCCGACAAAGGCCAGCAAAATCAATACAATCACGCAGTTTCCTCCTTTCCGGTATCCAGTTTTACACCGCCACCGGCGATACGCTCCAGCAGACGGGGCGGCATACCGTTCTCCAAAAGCCGCTTTTGCAGGCTGGCCGAGATCGTGGATACCTTTTGAAACTCGCCATGCACCTTTACCTTGCCATCTTCGATAGAGGTTTCCGATACATGATAGCGGTAAAGGGTGTGGAGCTGCCGGGTGCCGTCCTCCAGAATCTCACATTCGGTGATCTCCATGACACGGCGGCTGTTGTCCTCCAGCTTTTTCACAAACAGAACGATGGGAAACGCTTCTGTCACCAGGTTATACAGGGTTTTGTCACCCATATCGTATTTCTGGGTACACAGCGTTACCATGCGGTAATAGGTAGCCTTGCAGCTATTGGCATGGGTGGTGGTGATAACTGCGTGGCCGGTGCGGGCCGCCTCTTGTGCGGCGAAAGCCTCGGCCGATTTCATCTCACCGACACACACAATGTCCGGGTTACAGGTCAGGGCAAACTCCAAAAGGCGCTCCTGATCGTAATTCTGCTTGGGATCGTCAGAAAAACGGGTAACGGTATGGACCACATTGTTGATGACATTTCCGTCTGCATCCTCTTTCACAAGGTCAAATTCGCGGCACCCATTTTCAATGGTGAAGATTCTCTTTTCGTTGGGAATGGTGGAGAGAATCCAGCTCATCAGCGTGGTTTTACCGCTGCCGGTGGAACCAGTCACACAGATGGACAAACCGAACCGGAGAACTTCGGCCAGAAAGTCCAGCATTTCGGCGGTGGCTGTCCCGTAGCCAATGAAATCATCACGGCTCAACCGCTTGGGATTCACGATACGGATGGATGCAGCCACACCTTTTTCTTTGTCCGTGAGCGGATTGCCCAGAACCGTGATACGGATTTTATTGGAGAGATGGCCCACCACACCCGGCTGACTGTTATCCAGAATCATGCCGGACTTATGAAGGAGTCTGCGGATTACATCAACAGCGTGCTGTGGGGTCTGGAACCGATCTTTGGTGGGAACCACACGCCCGTCTGCATAAGTGATTTTCACATCTTTCCACGAATTGATGTTAATTTCCTCCACATCATTTGCGAAAAGATAGGGCGTCAAGAAGGAGAACTCGGCCATTTCCGTATAGAGTTTGTCGATCAGTTCCTCATGGCTCATGCCCTCAACGCCCAGACTGTAATCGTTGAGATACTTTGCGATGTATGCGGTGATCTGCTGGTGCTGCTCCTCCGGGTTATCGGTAATCAGGGTCGAATACTTGCTGGCGAGATATTCCTGAATCTCCGCCAGCACTTCGGGAAATGTCCGCTTGTTCCTGCTGGTATTGAAGAACAGGTCAATATTACTTGCCATCTCCGAACACCTCCCCGGCAATAGCGGCAATGACCGGCTCATAGGTCTTGGCCTCTTTACCGGAAAGCGGTTCCAGCAGTTTCAGCGTCGCCGCCTGTTCCTCCAACGAAGGAAGATACGGCAGCCGGTATTTCACACCGCCAAAGGAGTTCTCGTATTCGCTGCCGCCCTGATAGGGGCGCGTGTTGGACAGCACCTTGATGTGCTGTTCCGGTTTGAACTTTCTGTCAGCAACCAGCGACAGATAGGACGAGAAGTAGGAGATGGCCTTCAGGTCACAGCTGCACACCCGCAGCACATCATCCGCCACCTCCAGTGCGGTGGTCGCCAGCACATTGCCGGTCAAAAGGCTGGTGCAGTCCACAATCACATAGTCTGCGATGTGCCGCAGCAGGACCAGCATATCCACCGCCTTTTCCTTGCTGTACTCCGCATGGGTAAAGACATTTTCACCGGCCTTGTAGCCCAGAAAGCTGATATAGGGGTTTTTCTCACAGGGAACGCAGGTCTTGAGAACCTGTTCCTGCGTCATTCCGGGAGCCGCCAGCAGTTCGCCTACGGACACATCCGGCAGTTTCTTCTCGCTGACCACAGCCGGAAGCGTGGGCGCCGTCACATCGGTAAACACCAGCACCACATTTTTCTTCCGCTTGGACAATTCCAGGGCCAGTTTGACCGCAGTTACGGTTTTACCGCCCCCAGGGCTGCCCCACACAGCAAGCATCTGTTTCTGCTTATTCGCCATCGGTATTCTCAACCTCCTGTTCCTCTGCGGGTTCATTGCCGGCCGCATTATCACCGGTGTTGTCGGCCACATTGTTATCACCGGATACCTCACCCTGTTCGCCATCCTGAGCTGCGGTATCTTCCTCCGGCTCCACAAAGAACTGATCCTGAGCTGCCAGGAACTTTTCGGCGTTCTCACGGGTTCCACGGTACACAAACGCCAGGTGCAGACTGTTGGATTCCTCCAAATGCGCAAGGAGTTGTGCCTGTTCGGTATTTACCAGCAGGGTAATGGTGGACGGGAGCGATTCTTCGGGATTTTCTTCCTCGTCATCCTGGGGCGCCTGATATTCCTTGTCGGCGCCGGAACTCTGTGTTGCGGCCAGGACCTCTACATACTTGAGTTCCGGGGGCTGGGTGGTTTCCCCGGTGTCCTTATCGGTTGCAAAGAGCATGATGATGTCACCAGCTTCCACCTTGCCGGAACCACCTTTGGCAAAGGTGGGAATGGTAACGGAGATCGCCACTTTGGAACCGTCCAGCTTGGTCAGGTACTCGTACTGAGTCAGCGGTTCAGAAGAAAGCCAGCCGGTGTTTACATCTGTGTTTTTGCGAAGCTCTACATCGGTATATCGGCCTACTACCTCGTCAAGTGATGTGGCAATGGCGTCAGACATACCGGACGCGCCTCTGGTGTAGACCTCAACCATATCCGCCGTGATATAGGTGCCACGGGGAATCACCTCGGCTTTCACCCGTACCGCTTCGGTCTGGGCCTTCAAACCCGCATTGAAAAGGGGCGTGATGCCAAAGCAAACCAGGACGGCCAGCAGGATACAAACCGCACCGATGATCGTCCGGTTCCTGAAAATATTCTTGTTCAAGTTGATACCTCCATTTGTTCAAATTACAGCGGCCGCAGCCGCAAGCCAATAAGCAGTTACGCCGCCAATGCAGAAAAACGGGGCAAGGGGTAGCCGGATGGAAGAAAAGTCCTGCCTGCGAAACCCAAACAGCATTACCCCTGTAAGCACGGCCAGGAACAGAGATAAAATGCTGTGCAGCAGACCAGGCCACACTCCCAGGACAAAGCCGCAAGCCCCCATCAGCTTAATGTCCCCGCCGCCAATGGCAAGGGCTTTCCCATGTGTCAGCAATGCGGCCAACAGGTACGGGCCTCCCGTAACAAGAAGCCCCGCCACAGAAGCGGCGGGGCGCAGCTCTATCAAGCCACAGACTAAAATCATGGCGGGAATCAGATTGGGAATCTCTCGTTCTTTCATATCCCAGAGCGCAGCACAAGCCAACAGCAGGCCAAATACCACGCCTTTTACAATCAGAGGATTCATGGCTCCATATCACCGACCCACTCCAGATCTGGGTTGTCCAGTATCTCGCTATGCAAATCATAGAAATACCGTAGTTCCACGGGCGGCTCACCATTGACGTCAAACTCATGGCGGCGAAGTTCATTTAACCGTTTTCCCGCCGCTTGTGTGGCCGTGCTTTGGATTCGGTCTATGTCCAGATAGGAGTAATCATTTCCCATCCATTCCGTATAGAGAGCCGTCAAAGGCTGCGGATAAGACAACAGAGCGTCCGTTTCCCACTCGTCCAACCCTTCCTCCAGATGGCAGAGAAAATCTTCTTTGATGATTTTCTCATAAGCGTGGTCAAGAATTTCTTTGGGCGGCAGGGCGGCGAGTTCTTCCATACGGGCATCAAACTCGGCTTTGGCCCGTTCATAGAGCAGGTCGCCCCGGTACTCAGCGCCTTTGTCCTGAAGGAAGTAGTACACCACTTCGCTGATATTGTTCGGATTCATGCAGCGATCCGGGACGGGTGTGTTGCGGAATGACCATGCCGATTCCAATACATTTTCCATCGAAAGCAGCATATTCCGCTGAATATCACACAGCGGAATATTTATCAGTTCATCTCGGATTGCGAGCATGGTCTGAAGCTGCTCAAAATACGGATCGCCGGAAGAAAGTTCCTCCGGCGGCCGGGCAAAGCGATGAAGTTCCATCTCCAGCTTTTCTTTTAATGCGTCAGTTTCCAGCATGAATCACCTCCATCACATGATTTGTCGATAGAATACGGCGATGGCGGTCATTGCGACCGCCATGCCGATGAAAATGGGCCACGGGTTCCAATTTTTCTGAAACATCTTATTCTCCACATTCCAATGCCTTCTGTGCGGCAAGGATTTGTTTCCCAATGGCGTAGATTACAGGAACCGTCACGGAATTACCGGCCTGCCGGTATAGCTGATTGTCGCTGTTGACCGCCCGTGCCTTATCAAACATCTCGTCCGTAAAGCCTTGCAGTCGCCAGCACTCACGGGGCGTCAGCCTGCGGATCAGGCCGCACCCGGCAAAAGCTGTGCCTTGATTACAAGAGGTTTCCAGCGTCGTGGCAAGGTCTTTGCCGACCCGTCCGCGCCGCGTCTTGCTCTCCGGGAAAGAAAGGTTGATACTGTCGCCGCAGCGGGCAATATCATATCCTTTCTTTGTCGCTTCTCGAATCTGCATCCCGTAGGGACACTCATCGCAGTCTTGAAATAGCACTCCATGCCGATCCTGCGCCGTAACGGTGAAAGACGGCTCCCCGCAGTTCTTGATTCTCCGTCCGTTTTGCCGTTTTTCTTCCCGATCTGGGGTCACGACAGCACGGCAGCCATAGAACACCCCGGAACTGCCGCCCCAATTACTGATGGTGCGGTTATAGGCGGAGAGGATGCAACGGGCTTCTCTGGTGAGTTTCGCCTTCCCGGTGCAAATGTCCACAAAGGACAGAACCGCATCCTTGTCCATCCCTGCGGGAGAGATCAGGACACCGGAATTGTCCCCGCCACGGTTGGTAATACCGCTGTAATACTTGGCTTTGATACAACGGGCGTGGTCGGTCAGTTTGGGATTTCCGTTGCAAAGGTCAACGAAATACAGACCGGTCTTTCCGCCCCAGCCACCAGACTGTGCAGCCATTGTTACGCTGATGCCTGCCGGGTCATAGACGCGCTGCCCCTGCATACCGCCTATGAGTTGGATAAGAGCTTTGCCACTGCCTGCGGGGACAGGAAATATTTTGGGTCCGCGTCCGGCTCCAGGATGTCGGCAAGCGACAATGAACACTCGCTCACGATTTTGAGGGGGGCCGAAATACTTTGTATTGAGAAGTCCGTATTCGATACGATAGCCGAGTGAGGCCAGCGTATCGAGAACGGTCGCAAAGTCCCATCCTCCATGAATGGATAGGAGATTCTTAACATTTTCAAGGACAATCCATGTGGGTCGATTTTCAGGACTTTGGCCTTTGACGAGTTGAGCAAGTGTAAAAAAGAGTCCACTTCTTGCTCCGTCAAGCCCTCGCTGGCGGCCAGCGACCGAAATATCCTGACACGGGAATCCTCCTGCCCACAGGTCTGCTCTGGGGAGATCTGCGGGGGCGACTTTTGTGATGTCGGCTGCATACCATTCATCCTCCTTTACATCGTGAATGGCTCTGTAACTGCGGTCGGCATACTTATCAATCTCACAATGCCCCACACAGCGCATCCCGCATAGCTCAAAGCCCTTGCGGAAACCGCCGATGCCTGCGAAGAAATCCAGAAATGTCATCTGCTCCATCGGCAGCCTCACAGTTCTGCCGTCATATCCTCGTCAAGCTCATCCTGCTCGATTTCATTCATGTGGTTGGTTTCTTCCTGTTCGTCCTCAAGCTCCATCAGCTTCACAAAGACGGCATTTACAACACACGGATCAATCTCCGTGACATATCGGGTGGTCGGGTCTACCTGATGTGCCTCCCTCGGCTCTCTTGCGTCGGGGAAGTCCGTTTTGCCCGCTCGGTCAAGCACGGCCTGATCGAACCGCGCGTCCCAATCGGAAAACTGGATGGTACGGGACAGCACATACATCGCCCGCTCTGTTCCATAACAACGCACCAATTCTTCAATAAAGGCGTCCAGTTCACGGGTATTAAAGGCAGTCATGGCCTTATCCTGAATGAAGTTGCGGCAGGACATATTGATGTTGTAGCTGTCACACCAGAGAGCCGCTTCATCCTTTCGGGCGGCTTCCTCCAGCGAGGGGTAGTAGACCGGAATGGTTGCGTACATCACTCAAGCCCCCATTCATCCCCGTAACGATACGGGTAGATTTTCTGTCCGCGTAAAAAGCGAATCAGGTTTTGCACCTGATCTACCACGGACAAATTGCTCTGGTCTTTGGTAGTCATCATCACAGAGCCAAAGATACCGGCCAGGGCCAGGATAACGGTAGTGGTCACATTGCCGGTAAAAAGCCAGGCCAGCGCCGCTATGCCGCCCATCACCAGGGACCCCACAATGGATTGAAAAAGCTGCTTTTTCCCAAAGCCGGTAAACAGTTCGGCCTCCGGCTTCACGCCCAGAGGGATGTAGAGTTTCAAATCTTCGTCCATTTGCACCTCCTGTCAGGAATAATAGTACAGAATCAGGTCTTTGATCTGCCAGATGGATTCTGCGATGATGTAGAAGATCACCGTGTTGCGGGCGCGCTTTTTATACTGCGCTGCTTGTTCCTCGGCTGCAGTCAAACGCACCAGGCAGTAGATGAAACGGGCGACCGCACCAACACGCACAAGCAGGATGATGGCATTTGAAATATCGTCCATTGTCACCATCGGCCATCACCTCACTTTCCCATGCCCTTGACCATCTGCACCAGCCGTACAGAATGGTATGCGTTGTTGACAATGGCGCCGCCGCCACCGCCACCGGTCGTAATGAGGAAGTCCTGAAGGAACTTCGGTGTCCGCACCGCAAGAATCATACAGGCCACGCCCCAGAAGATGTGCATATTCATCATCAGGCCAACCCCCAATTTCGCAAGAGAAACCTGAATTACCACAGAGAGCGCAGACTGGAAGAACTTGCTCATGTAGGGCTTGAATACACCTTTGTCATTGTCAATCAGACCAACGCAGGCCAACGGAATGCCCACTCGCAAGATCAGGATTTCAAGCCCGCGCATCAGGAATTGGAAATACAGAATGAAATAGACGATGACAAATACCAGACCAAAGATGGCCGTCACAAGTCCCATCGTCGAGATGCCGGATACCCAGCCAGCCCAATCGTAAGCGGTGGCAAGGCCGATGGCCTCCAACATTTTATTGCTCATTTCCTCTACAATCGTGGCAAGCCAGTCATACATGGTGGGAAAGCAGATTGCTACCGCCATTGCCTTGAAGAAGTTTGTGAGAATGGCTATGGGTTCTTCATCTGCATCCCCGTCCGACCACAGTACATAGGTTTCAAAGCCTTTTTTCAGGAACTTCAGAACAATCAGGGACACACCAAAGCCGAACACAATGTCAAACAGGGATTGAAACAGATCAACCCCGGCCAAAGTGGACATATACTGCTCTGCATACAGGGTAAGAGGGATGATCCCTTCCATCAGCCCATCAATGTAGGCGATTGCTCCATTCAGCAGGGCCACAATCAGCAGCACTAAGATATATTCCAATCAGCAACCACCTCCTTTCTGGGGGCGGCGCTCGGCCGCCCCCAATAGGGATTGGAATATGGGGCAGTAATCAGGACGCAGCAGCTTCCTCGTTCTGCACGGCGGCCTCATACGCTTCCAGCACGGCAGCGGAGAGCTTCGCCCGCAGCTCCTTCGTCATAGGGAAGCAATGCTCCACCCACTCGCCCTTGACATTCCGGCGGCTGGGCAGGGACACAAACAGCCCCTTTTCGCCCTCGACGACCCGCACATTCTTCACCAGAAAGCAGTCATCCAGGACCACGCTGCACACCGCCCGCAGCTTGTCGGGACCGGTAAAAGTCTTTTTGATTTCCGCTTTGAACTCCATTGAAAAACCTCCTGTCAAAAATTATGGCGGGGCCGATGGCCCCGCCGCTGCTTGTTCCGATCAGCCGCCGTAGTTGAACATATCCTTGATGCGCTGGGTGATGGTGGGCAGCACGGTGTCGTCCACGATCAGGTACAGACCGGCCAGGATCAGGGCGCCCAGGACGATGGAGATCAGCACAGTAATCGCCACATCCAGCGTACCCTGACCGGTGCGGTCGGTCAGCGCCGCCGCCGTGCGGTCGGCCAGCTCACGGGCCTTCTGCTTGGCAGTCCAGATAGAAGTCATAGCCTTAACCTGAGTGTTGCGGATGAAGTTAGCCATAGTTTTTTCCTCCTGTTAATAAAGTGATTTATTTAGCAAGGCGCGGAAATCGCCTGTACTACGGAATGTATCCCGGCTTA
>CEAA01003101.1_pt1 | contig 133375 bp, 131 predicted proteins | sample 557551 | NCBI WGS metagenome assembly CEAA01 (sample SAMEA3182115, study PRJEB8094) | gut metagenome | biome: human; feature: gut; material: Stool; isolation source: human stools | place: Canada | collected 2013-06-11
CAGCCGGAGAGCTTCCCTACATCGAACTCGTACAGATTGTGAATACCCTCGATATAGGCACTGTTATACACCGGCGTAAAGCTGGACTCCATGTGTATCTTATTTGCCTTGCAGACACGCTGCAGTACATCGTAGACACTTTCGCCGTCGCTGAACGTTACCTCCGTGGCAGGAAAGATAACGCCGTCCGCCGGTACGAGAAACTTCTTGTTCTCCACACATTTGTCCATATTATCCAGAATGGTCTCGCAAGAGATGGAGAAAGTACAGGTGTGGGTCGTAGTGGTATCCACCGTCGTATCCTGCGGCTCTACCGGATCGGGCTTGCCATCCGGGACAGGCTCAGTCATGTACCGATCCTTCTCCCCGCCGCCCTCCGTTGTCTGACGGCTCCCGCAGGCGGCGCAGCAAAGCATCACCGCCGCCAGCAGCAAGCATATCCCTCTCTTTTTCATGTGACAAACCTCCCCATCACTCTCACCGCCGCCCATTTCTCCCGTCATTCCGAGCCAGCCCCGAAACTCCTGTCATTCCGAGCCAGCCCCCAATATTGCTGTCACTGGTTCGCGATCCGCGTTCCCCGTCTCCGCGCCCGCAGGCGCGGACACCCTGTCATTCCGAGGCAGCCCGCAGGCTGACGTGGGAATCCGTCCCCCCGTCCCCGCGCCGCAGGCGCGGTTTCCCCTATTTTAATGGACATCCCGTCGGAAATCAACCCCCGCCATATTGACAAAGCATCATCTCCCCTATATAATTATAACGTAAAATTGAATATTCAGGTTCTGTGATGTCGTGTGGCTGCCGCCGTAAAGACCGATTCCGGTCAGGCGGCAGTTCAAAAGGAATTGGGTGATACCCTCTGCGAACGGCACTGTGAACGCAAGGAAGTGACCAAAGCGGCGAAGCCGTGGCGAACAGCATCCATTGGGGCGCAAGCTTCGAGAAGGTAGGTCATGTACGGGAGACGTCAGTCTCGCGGCGTTAGGGCAGGAGAATTGCACGAAGGAGAAGCTGTGAGTGTAGCGGGCGTTCTCTCCGTGTGCAGGAAAGTCATCGTGCGCTGCTTTTATGGATAAAAGCAGCGTTTTTTCCGGGAAAAAACGTACCGCCTGTCCCTCCGGGGACGGGCGTTTTGTTTTGTATACCGGCGCGGCATAAGCCGTGTTTCCCACGAGCCGGGAGAGGTACACCGACCTCTCCCGGCTTCTTCCTTTCCCCGGCACCATGTTATCCTGTTATTTCAAATAGAGATCAACAGAAAGAAGGAGAAAAGAGAATGAAAAAACGTGTACTATCTCTGCTGCTGGCAGTGGTCATGGTATGGAGCCTTCTGCCCACGGCGGTGCTGGCGGCCGGCGGCGAACTGGCGGGCGACGGCCGCGCGGACAGCCCCTACCAGATCGCCGGCGCGGCTGACCTGATGGCCTTTGCCGAGATGGTCAACGGGGGTAAATCCGGTATCTGCGCCGAGCTGACGGCGAACATCGATCTCACCGGCGAGGACTGGGTGCCCATCGGAGTGAAAGGTGCATCCTACAGCGGTACCTTTGATGGAAAGTATTTTACGGTCACGCTGGACATCACGGCGGACGGCAGCTATGAATATGAGTACATCGGTCTGTTCGGCTATCTGGAGAATGCCGCTATCCGGAACCTCAAAACCGACGGCAGCATCCGGGTGACCGCAGATTGCCAGAGTTATCCCGTTGTGGGCGGCATTGCGGCGTGTGTAGGCTCGTATTCCGGCTTTACGAACTGCAAAAATGCCATCGCCATCACCGTGGGCGAGGACACCGGCTTAAACGGCAACGGCGTGGGCGGCATTGTAGGCATGATGTACGCTGACGTCACCTTTGAGCAGTGCACCAACTGGGGAACCATCTCCGTTGGAAGCAATACATGCTGCATGGGCGTCGGCGGTATTGCTGGATACAGCGACAACGCCATTCAAATCAGCTATTGCTACAACTACGCGGACATAGAATACTACGATAGTGACGGCGCCATGGGCGGTCTCATCGGCAGCTGCAATAATGATATTACCGCTGTAGGCTGCTATTCCGCGGCCTCTGCTGAACCGCACAATGCACCCAGAGGGCTGGAAGGAAAGACACTCAGCGGAAATAACTATGGCGACTTGTTCGGCAACACGTCGTCGTATGAGCTGGAGCGTATGCTGATCTATTGTGATCAGTTTGGCGCCAATAACAATATCAGTGACGAGGATTTTGACGAAGCTCAGATCAGCAAATCCAACTATATGTCCCCCCAGGAGATGGTCGAATACCTCAACGGTGACGATGGCGCCATATACACCGCCGACAGCGACATCACCGGCGGCTGGCCCGTTCTCGCCTGGGAGCTGAAGACCCCCACCGTGGTGACCAACCCGGAGGAGGCGGCCTATGCCAAGGCGGAAAGTGATTTCAATACCGCCAAGGCCGCTGCGCTGGACGCGCTGAACAACGGCTTCAAGACGTACGATCAGGCCCAGTACAGCGACACCGGCTGGGCCTCTCTGAACAGCATTTACAACAAGGCCAAGGCAGCCCTGAACGGCGCCAGCCTTACCCCTTATGGCGAGCTGGAGGACAAGTCTGTCGACGCGATCACCGCCTACGCTCAGGCGGAGATCGACAAACTGATGCCCATTGCCCAGACGGCGCTGGCGGAGATGAAGGCAGTGCCCACCAAGGCACAGGAGACCCAGTTTGTCAAAGAAAAGGAAAACGCGATACGCGATCTGGAGGACGCCTATACCAACGAGCTGAAAGAGCTGAACGACCTCCGGGGCGAGGCCGCCGCCGTGTGGCACGGGATAAACGGCGAGGTCCTGACGCAGCTGGCGGAGAAGTCCGCTGCGCTGAAAGCCGCGCTGGACGCCGGCAAGGCCAAGCTGGAGGCCTGCACCAACACGGTCGCGCTGGACGCCACCCTGCGCAGCAGTCAGGCCGCGCTGTCCGCCGTGCTGCAGGACTTCACCGTGTCCGTGGACAGCGGCGTGGCGGACAAGTGGGACGGCAGCAGCAAGGCCCAGCCCTCCGGCAGCGGCACCGCCGCTTCTCCCTATAAGCTCGGCACCGCCGCGCAACTGGCCTGGTTCGCCGACACCGTCAACAGCGGCAGCCGCTCCGCCTGCGCCGTGCTGACGGCGGACATCGACCTGAACGGGCAGGAGTGGACGCCCATCGCCAACAGCGGCGTCAACAACGGTTACACCGGCACCTTCGACGGCCAGGGCCACGTCATCCACGGCATCTGCGTGACCACCGGCGTCAGCAGCCGTCCCCAGGGCCTGTTCGGCATCATCGCCCGCACGGGCACGGTGCGGAACGTCAAGGCCGCCGGCCGCGTTCTGGTCCGCCAGAGCAGCGGCGCCGGCCTGATCGCCGGAGAGAACAACGGCGTCCTCTACAACTGCGAGGCGTCCGCCTTCCTGAAAAACAGCTATAACGCCGGCAGCACCGGCAGCAGCGTGGGCAACATCGGCGGCATCGCCGGACACATGGCCGCCGGCTACATAGAGAATTGCCGCGCCTATGGCCTGTTCCTGGCCAACCCGGAGAGCTACGACGAGGGAAATCTGGTGAACTCCTCCATGCTCTGCCAGATCGGCGGCATCGTGGGCGGCATGGGCGCCTCCCAGGAAAAGGACGGCTGCCTGGTGCGCTACTGTGAAAACCACCTGCAGATCGACTGCTACACCTTCACCTACGGAAATTCTTCCCCCTGCGGCTACGCCATCGGCGGCATTGTGGGCGGCAGCGGCATCGGCAAGGTGCGGGAGTGCGTGAACCGCGCCGCCGTCACCGGCGGGTATGACGTGGGCGGCATCGTAGGCTCGGCGACCCCCGGCGAGGGCGCGTCCTTCTCCGCCGCCTATGTGGAAAACCGCGGCACGGTTCGCTCCGGCAGCTCCACCGCCGGCGGCCGCGGTGCCGGCGGCATCCTCGGCAAGGCCGGCAGCGAAAAGACCACCGGCGGCAGCAGCCAGTATGTGGGCGATGTGTCCCTGACCCACGCCTATAACAGCGGCGCCGTCTCGGCGGCGGCCAGCGGCACCACCAACGGCATTGCCGGCGGCATCATCGGCGTATGGCTCAGCGGCACCGTCACCCACGCCCGCAGCAGCAGCGACACCTCCCTGTGGGGCATCGCGAATATGGCCACCACCGGCAGCAGCGACACCGCCAAGGTCGCCAGCTATGGCTCCCCCGTCCGCGCCGACGGCGGCACCGCGCAGAAGCTCTCCGCCACCCAGGCCCTGCTGGGTAAGCTGATCCGCTTTGACGCCAAGCGGGACGGCAGCTACGCCGTCTACGGCGACCAGAGCGCGGCCTACAACGCCGTTATCATGGACTACGTCCGCCGCATCGAGGAGGCGGCAGACAGCGCCGTGGGCGCCCTGCTGACCGAGGCCGACGCCGCGCTGTCCGCTGTGCCCACCCAGCTGCAGGCCGACAAGGCCGCGCTGCTGGCGGATATGCGGGCCTACGCTGCGGCCAACATCTACGACACGGACGAGCAGTCCGCCATGGACGCCCTGCTGGAGACCGCCGCCCAGGCCATCGACAGCGCCGCCACCGTGGCGGCCGTGGCCAAGCTGCGGCAGGTCTATATGGGCACGGAGAATATCGACGGCGAGCTGGCGGGGATCAAGACCTATCCCGCCAAGGCCGCAGACGAGCTGTATAACAAGTATATCTTCGACCGGAGCTATGCCCCGGAGGACATGGCCAAGGCCCTGCGCGCCTATGAGGGCTGGAAGCTGAAGCTGTTCAGCGCCCCGGACCTTGACGGCGTGGAGGCGGTGTACGCCGACGCCCGCAAGGCCATGGACGCTCTGACCAGGGACTTCACCACCGGCGACACCGCGCCGGACATGGACACCGCCGCCTCCGCCGCCCGGGCGCTGGCCCGGCAGGAGGTGCTGGACAGCCTGGCCATGCTGGAGCAGGGCTACATCGACGCTCTGACGGCCATCGCCGGTGACATGGACGCCCTCTCTTATGCGTGGAAGGCGCGTCTCACCGCCGTGCTGGACAGCGGCAAGGCCGCCCTTCACGCGGCGGCCACTCCGGCATTGGAGGACATCGACGACTACGGCGTGCTGGAGGACAAGCTGGCCACCGGCAAGCAGGCTCTGTCGGACATCTTCGCCGACGTCTCTGCCCGGCTGACGGCCCTGGCCGCCTCCGCCGCCAACGAGAGCGCCTGGAACGGCACCACTGTCGAGCCCGGGAAGGACGCCAGCGGCGTCTATCAGATCGGCACCGCCGAGGAGCTGGCCTGGCTGGCCGCGGAGATCAACAATTCCTCCAACAACTCTCAGAGCTACAGCGCCGTGCTGACGGCGGACATCGACTTGGGCTACCGCCCCTGGACGCCCATCGGCTGCTATGTCGATTGGCAGAACAACCACCCCTACCGCGGCGTCTTTGACGGCCAGGGCCACACCGTGTCCGGCCTGTACGTCACCGCGCTGAGCAACGGCTATGCCGGCCTGTTTGGCTATACCTCCGGCAGCACCACCATCAAAAACCTCACCGTCGAGGGCGAGATCCGCCTTGAGGACGTCTCCACCACCGCCAAGCACATAGGCGGCATCGTGGGCGAGGCCAACGCCAAGCTGGAGCGCTGCGTATCCCGGGTGCGCATCAGCGCCGCCGGCTTCGGCACCAGAGATACTTGCGCCGTGGGCGGCATCGCCGGCAAGCTCAGCGGCGCCATGACCGACTGCCGCTTCGAGGGCAGCATCGATATTACCTGCAAGCGCGGCGGCGCCTATATCTCCGGCGGTGTGGGCGGTCTGGCGGGCAATGCCGCCGGCGGCGCCCTGACAAGATGTGTCAATACCGGCGCCGTCACCGTGGACAAGGGCACAGGCGTGGGCGGCATCGCCGGCATCACCTCCCGCGAGGTCACCTTCACCCAGTGCGCCAACACCGGCCATATCTCCAACGACACCACCGCCGTTCTCAGTAGCGGCGAAAAGCCCAAGGGCGGTACCGGCGGCATCCTCGGCGTGGGCAAGAGCGGCAACGTGTCCATCTCCCTCTGCTACAACACCGGCACTGTCTCCGGCACCACCATCGTCGGCGGTATCCTCGGCGGCGAGGCGGGAGATTATGGCACATCTATCTCCAATGGCAACCCCTCTCTCACCGTGGAAAACTGCTATAACGCGGGACTTCTCGACGTGGGCAGCAGAACCAACCGCATCGGCTCTCTGGTGGGCTTCCCCATTGCCGGACAGTACCGTGACGGTCTTTACGTCCTCGGCAGCAGCTCCCGTCAGGCGAAGGGCTGGTTCAGCTCTCAGGGCGAGTGCATCACCGTTCTGGACACACTGACGGCGGCGGCGATAAACCGCACCGGCGACATGGTGGACAGCATCGCCCAGCTGAACAGCGGCTGCCCCCTGTTTATGTGGCAGCTGGAGGAAACGGCAAGCCGCAGCGCGGTGATCGCCTATCTCCGCAGCTACTATACCGACAACGTCCGCACAGCCGCCACACCCGCCCAGCGGGACGCGCTGGAAACCCAACTGGCCGAGACGGAAGCCGTTATCAACGCTCCCGCCTCTAAAGCCCCGGCTATCGTGGAAGCCTACGAGACCATGCTCTCCGCCATGAACGCCGACACGCTGGTGCAGGCGGCGAAGGACGAGGCGAAAGCCGAGCTGAACAGGCTGAAGGAGGACAGTGCCAAGACCTACCCCGCCATCAAGGACAAGCTGAAAGCCCTTCTGGACGACCGGCTTGCCGCGCTGGACAAGTGCAAGACCGGTGCCGAGGTGCAGAGCTGCGTGGATGCCTTCGCCGCCGGCGTGGTGGATCTTCTCATCGACGACGCGGCGGGTGCCAGGCTGAAGGAGCTGGCGACCAAGCTCAAGACCATCGAATCGGCATACAACGCTCTGGACAAGACACGGCAGTCCCTTGTGACGAAATACGGCAAGCTGGCTGGTATGCAGCAGCTGTACAAGCAGTACACGGAAAACCTTGAAGCCCTGAAAAAGTGGTACGGCGAGGACTGCAAGCGATACGACTACATCAAAAAGACGGTGGAAAAGCTGTACAACGGTGCTGTGACGCAGCTGGGCGAGTGCACCGACAAGGCCGCCATGGACGCGGTGATGAACGGCTACGTGGTGGATATTGCGGAAGCTCTGACCGGCGACATTGCCTACAAGCCCGGCAAGACCCCCGCCTCCGCACTGAAGAATCTGGAAACGCGCATCAAGAACGCCCGCACGGCGTACAACAGCCTCACAGCGGAGCAGAAGCAGCTCTTTGACAAGGATCTGCTTGCATCACTGCAAGGTGCGGAATCGCTGCTCTCCGCCTACAACAGCGGCATCTCCTCTCTAAGCTCCCGTCTCCAGCAGGATAAAAAGGCGTACCCCGACCTGTCGGACAAGCTGGAGCGTCTGGCGAGCCGCGCCCGCAACGCCATGGACAGCAGTGTGGACACCTCCGGCATCCTTTCCGCGCTGGATCGCTACGCCGCCTCCGTGGTGGACGCGCTGATCGACGACATCGGCTACGTGCCGGACGTTATGTCCGAATCCGATGCGGCGGTGCTCCGCGGCAAGATCTCCCGGGCGCAGTCGGCGTACAACGCCCTGACCGCCGCGCAGAAAAAGCTGGTCAAGGGCGTCACCGCACTGGAAACCGCTGCGGCACGTATGGCGGCCTACGAGGAAAACTACAAGGCGGCGCAGAGGGTCGTGGAGTTCATCAAAGCCATCGGCACTGTCACCAAGGACAGCTATGACGCCATCAAGCGCGCCACCGACGCCTATAACGCGCTGACCCCCGTGCAGAAGGCTCTGGTGCCCCAGTGGGCGATCGATCTTCTGGAGGAGGCGACCGCCAAGTACAAGGAGCTGACGGCGGCGGACGATACCGCCTCGGCGGAGCAGCCTGCGGAGCTGCCTCTGGACGACCTGCGGACAGAAGAGGCTGCAAAGCCTGACCGCCCCTTCGACTGGACGATCGTCTGGATGGGCGCGGGCATTCTGGCGGCACTGGGCATCATCGTGCTGCTGTGGAAGTGGTTCTCCGCTACAAAGCAGGCCCGCCGCAGAAACGATGAATAACCTCGCCCGGAGGGGGAGACTTCTATGGTCTCTCCCTTCGAGCGGCGTTCTGAACCAAGGAGAAAATCAATGAAAAAGAGAACGATACGTCTCCTGCGCGGCGGTCTGTGGCTGCTGCTGTGCGCCGCGCTGACGCTATGCGCGCTGTCACTGCGCTCAGAGGCCCCGCCCCGCGAGGACGTGGACGCCGCTTCCCGTATGCTGGTGTCCTCCTCGGAGCTTCTATACGACGCGGACAGTACCTCCCAGATCGACAGCTCCTCTCTCAGCGGGGAAGCGGAGGAGCCGCCCCCGCCGGAGCAGCCGGAGCCGCCCCAGGAGACGCCCCCGGAGCAGACGGACGCTCCCGCTGAGGCACCGCCCCAGGACGTGCCCTCGGACGACAGCGGCATCGGCGACCTTATGGACATCGGCAGCAGCGGCGGCGGCTCCGGCGGTCAGCTGCCCGCCCGCCGCCCCGGCGAGGCACAGGGCAGTGCCGAGGTCGGCGACCCGGATCGCTACTTCGAGACCAGCATCATCGACGGCGACGTGGTGGACTACGAACGCTACACCTTCACCATCCGCCATCTGAAGCCGGAGCTTCAGGTGCTGGGGCTCACCGTCACCCTGAACGGTCAGTCCCTCGACTATAAAGCGTCCTCCTCCAGCGTGCTCCTGAAGCTCGCCGAGGGTGCCAACTCCATCGTGGTTCGCGCCTTTTACAGCGACGGCGCAAACACCGTCACTGCGTCTCAGGGCTACACGGTCTACTACGGCGCAGGCGGTGAGGTGGTCATTATCGCCGTCCGCGACAGCGACGGCGTATCCCTTGCGGATCTCCGCACCACGTCGGACAGCACCCTCTCCTTCACCGCCTACGGTCTGAAGGACGGCAGTAAGCTCCGCGCCTCCGTCCGCTTCAACGGCAAGACCGTTACCGGCAGCGGCGACCACTTCTCCGCAACGCTGGAATACGGTGTCAACACCTTCGAGATCAGTGCCGGCGGCAGAAACGACACCGTCACCGCCCGCTACACTGTCGAATACAAGGAGAACGGCTTCAAGATCACCAACAGCTTCAACGGCACCGTCATCGACAATACCACCAGCCAGCCCTCCCACATTGCCGAGGAGCTCCCCGTCTATCTGGACACTGAGTCCTTCCGCTTCCGCTTCTATCTCAATCAGGAGACGGGCAGGGAGCAGCTCCGGCAGGTGCGCTACAACAACAAGCCCCTGTCCCCCGACGGCGACGGCTGGTACACGGCGACGCTGGACACCCGGCGGCCCGCGCACCTGTCGCTGCACTATACCAACGCGGACGGTACGGACCTTGTCTACAAGTGGCTGGTGCGCTTCCACCGGAACGCAGAGGCGACGCCGGAGGAGAAAAAGCCCGTCATCAACGCCTCCATCGAGGTGGGCAGCACCGTGATCGGTCTGGAAAACGGTCTCGTTCTGAAAAGCCCGGATGTCATCACGATCATCAACTCCGTCAGCTCCGGCGGCGAGCAGCTCTACCTGAACAACTACCGCGTCTGGGTCAACGAGCAGGAGATCTACTCCCCCTGCAGCCAGACGGGCAGCTCCTTCGGCTACGAAACGTACCTCTCCAACGAGGGAGCCAACACCATCACCATCTCCGCCACGGACGCGGACGGATACGCGGTCAAGCAGAGCTGGACGGTGTACTATGAGAAGGGCGACGTGACCGTCACCATTAGCGTAGAGGCGACCACCGTAGGTCTTGGCTATCTGGTGCCCCCCACGGACGTAACGGTTCCCGGCGGCACGGATCTCCTGACCATGGTGACGCAGCTGCTGTCGGACAACGGCTTCTCCCCCTCCGTCAGCAGCAACTATCTCGCCGCCATACAGAGGCCCGGCATCTGCGACGGCTTCTACATTGACGAGGAGCTGATGGAACTGATCGTGAGCGACGAAATGGACGACTTCGGCGCAGGCCTTGACCCCCAGCCCGCGTCCATGGACAGTCTGGGTGAATTTGACTTTTACCGCTGGTCGGGCTGGATGTATTCCTACAACGGACGCTATCCCGGCTACAGCATGAGTGCCTGCAAGCCGCAGGACGGCGCAGAGATACGCCTGCGCTTCACGCTGGCGTTGGGCAAGGACATCGGCGGCTTCAATGCCGACGCCGGCGTCTACGGTGCCTCCAGCGGCAACTATTATAGAGAATGGTGAGGAGAAAACAGTATGAACGCACACATTGAAAAGATATTACAGGAGGTCGGCAAGGTCATCGTGGGCAAGGAGGCGACTCTGGAGAAAATTCTGATGACGGTGCTCTCCCGCGGACACGTGCTGCTGGACGATGTCCCCGGCACCGGCAAGACCACCACCGCGCTGGCTTTCAGCCGTGCGCTGGGTCTGCAATACGGCCGCATCCAGTTCACGCCGGACGTGTTGCCCTCGGACATCGTGGGCTTCTCCCTGTACCGCAAGGAGAGCGGTGCCTTCGTCTACCAGCCCGGCGCGGTGATGACCAACCTTCTGCTGGCAGACGAGATCAACCGCACCTCCAGCAAGACCCAGTCCGCGCTGCTGGAGGTCATGGAGGAGCGACAGGTCACCGTGGACGGTCACACCCACAAGCTGCCCGACCCCTTCGTGGTCATCGCCACCCAAAACCCCGTTGGCTCCGCCGGCACGCAGCTGCTGCCCCAGGCACAGCTGGATCGCTTCATGGTGCGGCTGGAGATGGGCTACCCCGACTTCGCCAGTCAGGTGAACATCCTCCGGGATCGCCAGACCGGCGACCCGCTACAAGCGGTGCAGACCGTCTGCTCTGCGGAGGAGCTCCTGACCATGCAGGCGCAGGCGCAGCAGGTGCACATGGCGGACGCGCTGCTGGAATATGTGACGAAGCTGGCGGAGGCAAGCCGCAGCCACCCTCTCGTGGTGCTGGGCATCAGCCCCCGCGGCGCGCTGGCGGTGTGCCGTATGTGCAAAAGCCGCGCCTTCATGGCAGGTCGCGACTACGTGCTGCCCGACGACGTGACCGACGTATTCGCGGACGTGTGCGCCCACCGCATCGTCCTCTCCCCCAAGGCGCGGATCTCTGAAACCTCCCCATCGGACGTGCTGGCGGAGGTGCTCCGGCAGGTCACCCGCCCCGACCACATCTGAGCCATGGCGAAAAACAGAGTTTTATTCGCGCTCTGGCTGCTGCTCTGGCTCTCCATCTGGCTCTGGGGCAGCGGAAACGCGGCGGGCTTCCTACTGCTGGCAAGTCTGCTGGCAGCCGCCTTGGAGATCTCCCTCTCGCTGCTGGTGCGCCGCCGCATCACGGCTTCTCTTTCCGCACCCGTCTCCTGCCGCAAGGGCGAGGACTTGACGGTGGAGCTCCGCGCCTCCAACGCCTGCTTTTTCAGCTGTGCCGGTCTCCGCGCCGTCCTCCGCTGCCGCAACCTGCTCACCGGCGAGACGGAGGACGCGGTGCTTCGTCTCTCCGTGGGCGGCAGGGGCTCGCAGCAGCTTCAGTACACTCTCCGCCCCCGCCGCTGCGGCAAGCTGACCGTGGAGCTGACCCAGCTGCACGTGTTTGACCTGTTCGGTCTCCGGGGTGCGGCGGTGCCTGTGGACTGCGGTGCCGCCACGCTGGTCATGCCTACCGTCTACCCGGTGGAGCTGACCGTCTCCGAGCGGCAACGCTCCCTCGGCGACAGCGACGAGTTCTCCATGTACCGCCCCGGCGATGACCCCAGCGAGACGTTCGCCCTGCGGGAGTACCTGTCCGGCGACCGCATCCGGAGCATCCACTGGAAGCTGTCGGAAAAGACGGATCACCTCATGGTGCGCCAGCTGGGACTACCGGTGGACGACTCCCTCCTTCTCCTGCTGGACAGCAGCGCAGATGCCGCGCCCTCGGCAGCGGAGCGGGAGGCATTGGGTGAGGCGGCGGTCTCCGTCTCCGCCGCCCTCTGCGGCGAAAGCATCCCCCACCGCCTCGCGTGGCTGGATCGCGCCTCCGGCGAGCTGACGTTCCGTGAGGTCACCTGTCTGGAGGAGCTGACCCAGTCTCTCCCCGATGTCCTGTCCTCGGAGATCCGCTGCGAGGAGCCATCCGTGCTCCATCACCTGATGGCAGCAGCCTCGGAATACGCCCATATCATTGTGGTGACGCTCCGTCCCGCGCCGCCTGCGGCGGATAGCCGCTTTTCGTTCCTGTCGGTATCACCGGAAACACTGTCCGGAGAGGAGGGTGTCTACCTTGCGCTTTAAGAATACCCCTTGGCTGTCGGCACTGCTTCTGGCGGCAGGACTGTCCGCCCTCCCGGTGCTGCTGTTTTCACTGCCGGTACCGGTGTATATCCCCCTTCTCGCCGCGTCGGCGTCGTCCCTGTCCGCCGCCCTGACCGCCGAGCGAAAGCGTTTCTGGGCTGCGCCCGCTCTCTGGATGCTCCTGTGCGCGGCAACGCTCCTTCTTGCGCGGGACGGCGTCGCCCCGCTGCTGGACAGCCTCCTTACCGCGTGGCAGCAGCTCCACCCCCGCATCTATCCCGCCTACGCCGCTGCGGACTCTGCCGCGCCGCCTGCGGCGGTGGCGGCTGCTCTGGCGTCGCTGCTGGGTCTGTGGAGTGCCGCTTACGCCCGCCGTCCCCGTCCCGTATGGTTCTGGACGGCCTCCCTTCTGCTGTCACTGCTTCTGCTGACGTTTTCACCGACAGCCTCCCCGTGGCAGCTGGTGCTGGGCGCGCTGGTGCTGCTCCTGCTGTACGCCATTCGCTTCGGCAGGCGCGGCAGCACCGCCGCCGTCCGCGTATGGTGCCGCGCCGCCCTGCTCCTTCTGGCCGCCGCCGTAGTGCTGACCGCCCTCGGCGACACGGCGCGTCCCGCGCCTCTCACGTCCCTCCAGCAGCACCTCTCCCGCACGGTGCAGGAGATACGCTGCGGCTCCAACGACGATGCCGGACTCACCGACGGCGATCTGACCTCTGCGGGAACGCGCCGCCAGAGCGAGGATGCCATGCTTCGCGTCACCATGTCCCAGCCCGGCTCCTACTACCTGCGCGGCTTCGTGGGGGAGGTCTACGACGGCAGCCGCTGGCTCCCCCAGACCAACGCCACGCTCTCCGCCAATGCGGACACCTTCTACTGGCTCCACCACGACGGCTTTTACGGGCAAGCCCAGATCGTGGGGGCGGCGCAGTCCGCCGCCCCGGAGGTGCTGCATGGTGAGAACCGCATCACCGTCACCAACGCCGCAGCGTCCTCCCGGTATCTGTACGCTCCCTATGAGACCATGCCCACCAGCCCCACTCTGGATGCCGCCGCCATCGGCGACGCGGCGCAGTACGCGCCGGGGCTGCGCGGTCAGCGGAGCTACACCGTCCTCGCGGCGAACAACATCATCGTTCAGTACCAGAGGATCGCCGCCGGCCTCACCTCGGACGCGGTGCTGCCCTCCGCCTTCCTGCAAACGGAGGGTGCCTATAACCGCTACGTCTACACTGTGGACACCGCCCTCCCCCCGGAGCTTGACAGCTTCCTGCGGGAGAAGCTGGGAGCCTACACCGTAGAGGACGGGCAACGCCACTTTGACTACCAGAAGGCGAAGCAGAACATTCTGTTCTACCTGAGCACCTACGCCACTTACAGCGAAAGCGTATCGCCGGTGCCGCCGGGCGTCGATTTTGTCCTCAGCTTTCTGGACGGTGCCCAGACGGGCTACGATGTCCACTACGCCTCGGCGGCGGCGATGATGTTCCGCTACTACGGCATCCCCGCCCGGTACGCGGAGGGCTTCCTCGTAACGAAGGACGATGCCTCCCGCCTACAGCCCGGCGAAACGCTGACGCTGAACGGCACCAGCGGCCACGCCTGGGTGGAATACTACCAGGACGGCGTGGGCTGGCTCCCCTTCGAGGTCACTCCCGGCTACCTCTCGGCGATGGAGCAGGCGGAGACATACCGCAGCATCTCCGGGCTTGTGGGACACTCCTCAAGGGCGCAGGAATCCGAGAATCTTGACGCCCCCCAGCAGGAGGACGAGGAGCCGTCCCTGCTGTCCTTCTGGCTGAAATACCGGCTGAAAATACTGCTTTTCCTGTCGGTGCTGGCGGCGGTGGTTCTCCTGTGCCTGTTCGTCCTGTGGCTGGCGTGGCAGCGCAAAAAGACGGCGCGCCGGAAGGCTGCTTTCCTCAGTGACGACATCCCCCGCGCCATCCGCACCATCTACCTCTACACCATGGACGTTCTTCTGTCTCAGGGTCTGCCCCTGCGGAACTGCTCCCCTGCGGACTACGCGCAGGACATCGACGAGGATCTCCGTCAGGAGTACCTGTCGGTGGTGTCTCTCTGGGAGGAAGCAAAATTCAGCGGTCACCCTATGGAGGAGAGCCAGCGTCAGCGCGCCCTGCGCCTGAAGGACGAGGTCTGGACGCGCACATGGCGCGTCTCCGGTCCCCTCCGCCGCATCCGTCTGAAATACGTGCTGTTTCTGTAAGCGAGGTGCACTATGAAAAGGCTCTTTACGTCTCTTGTGGCGGCCGTCGCGCTGCTTCTCTGTGCCTGCGGCGGACAGGCGCAGGAATCCCCGTGGCAGACCGCCTACCGGGAAACCGGTCAATACCTGCTATCACAGCCCGCCCCCACCACAGGCTCCATCGGCGGTGAGTGGGCGGTAATCGGTCTGCGCCGCGCCGGTCTCCTCACCGATGAGATGGCGCGCAGCTACAAGGCGGCAGCGGAGGATTATGTCCGTCAGGCCGGCTCTCCGCGCCTCCACCGCGCAAAATCCACGGACACCTCCCGCACCATCCTTGGTCTGACCGCCGCCGGATACGACGCCACGGCCGTGGCGGGCATCGACCTGACGGCGGGTCTTTCGGACATGAGCTACCTCCGCATACAGGGTCTCAACGGCCCCATCTGGGCACTGATTGCACTGGACTGCGGCGGCTACGCCATCCCGCAGGCGGCGGAGGGCGAGGAGCAGACCACCCGTGAGGGTCTGGTGTCGGAGATCCTCTCCGCCCAGTGCCCTGATGGCGGCTGGACGCTGCTGGGTGAAGCATCGGACGTAGATATGACCGCCATGGCGTTAACGTCCCTGTCCCCCTATCTGGAGAACAGGGACGTCCAAGCCGCCGTGGAGCGGGCGTTGACCTGCCTTTCCCGCGTCCAGCAGGATAACGGCGGCTTCATGAGCTGGGGTACGGTCAACAGCGAATCCTGCGCTCAGGTCATTGTGGCTCTGACGTCGCTGGGCATCGATCCGGCAGCGGACAGCCGCTTCATCAAAAACGGTGCGTCACCGCTGGACGGACTCTGTGCCTTTGCCTGCGTGGGCGGCGGCTTCCGTCACAGCGATGAGCTGCCGGAGCCTCCCGCCGTAGCACCCACGGTGACCAAGCAGACCGCACCGGTCACCGCAGCAGCCAGACAATCGCACCCAAACAGCGTGACAGCCAGTCAAGTAAACCCGGATAGGACGGCAGCCAAGCAGGTGGCGTCGGACGGTGCAATAGTCGTTCCAATAGAGCCGGACGGCATGGCGACTGAGCAGGGCTTCTACGCGCTGACCGCCTACGCCCTCTTCTGCCGGAATGCCCCCCGCCTCTTCGATCTGACCTCCCTCCTCCCTTAGCCCCCGCCTAGCGCAGAGAGAGGTACCCCGCGGAAAGCAAAAACGAAAAATCTGCCGCAGCCGTCCGCGCCACCCCCGTCATTCCGCCCCCCCGCTTCCACCAGAGCTGCCATTCCGAACCCCACGATGTTCCTGTCATTGCGAACCCGCCCCCGATGTTCCTGTCATTGCGAGCCAGTGACCGATGTCACTGGCGTGGCAATCCGCGTCCCCCGTCCCCGCGCCGCAGGCGCGGACACCCTGTTATTCCGAGCCAGTCCGCAGGCTGGCGTGGGAATCCGTTCCCTAAATTCTTCATCATTTATTGAACCCCCGCCATCCGGCGGGGGTCTTTTACATGTTGCCTCCGGCGGGGTACTTTTGTCACCAGCGACAAAAGTACCCAAAACGCCGCTTGAAACTACGTTTCAAGACTTCCTCAGCGCGCTATGCCCTGTGTCAAACCTGCCTCATGTTCCTCGCGTAATCGGTTTTCCCGTGTACCGCTGTCGGTCAAAAGGACTGTGCCACCACAGCTTTCCGCTACCGCTTCGCTGCCGCTGCCTGTTGCCACGGTAGCAGTTTTCCCCTTTACCGCCGTACTGTGGCACTCCCACTAACGTAACTGCACTTTCCCGCTTCTTAAACACAGCGGAAAATGTGAAGTGCCTGTACTATCCATCTCTGACAGCGTGTACGGCGAAAGTGTAGATCAATATGTTTTTCCAAGAATAACACTCTTAATTCGGCAAATCGCTATGGGGTGCATAAGTGCGTTGCCGGGTGCTGGTAACCGGGTATGGATTGAATCTTACGCTGCGAGCGGGAGGTTTTATGGACGCGATCGTTTTAGCAGGCGGCTTTGGAATTCGCCTGAGCCATATAGTCAAGGATGTACCAAAACCGATGACCCCGGTGGCGGGAAAGCCGTTTTGGACGCAATAATCATAACCACCAGTAAACTGGTGGTTTGACCTGCCCCTAAAAGGGGCTATTACGACCGTAGCCCCTAAAAGGGGCGTTGAAGGTTTGACACCGCATTACCATTTCAGGCAGCCGCTTCAAGCGGCTGTCTTTTTATGCCTTCTTATTCTTGTCACCCGTAAACGGGTCTACATATTCTTTGATGCTGATCTGATCTGCGGCGTAGTCCTCCTCCAGTTGGTTTCGGATATGCTCCGCTATGATCTTTTTATTGCGTCCCACGGTATCCACATAGTATCCTCTACACCAAAAATTTCTCGACCCATACTTGTACTTCAAATTCGCATGCCTGTCGAAAATCATTAAGCTGCTCTTCCCCTTGAGAAATCCCATGAACTGTGCTACACTCAGGTACGGTGGAATACTCACCAGCATATGTATGTGGTCTACACACGCCTCTGCCTCCAGTATTTCCACATTCTTTTGCTTGCACAATGTCCGCAGTATTTCTCCTATGTCTTTTTTCAGCTGTCCATAGATTTCTTTCCTGCGGTACTTCGGTGCAAATACGATGTGATACTGACAACGGTATCTTGAATGTGATGTGCTTTTTATCTCGTTTCTTTCGTCTTTCTTTATCTGCATAAAACCTCCTATTGCTCTGGTAATGCGGTCGCCAAACCTTTACCAGTATACCGCAATAGGAGGTTTTACTCATGCTAAAGCTATTTTTCTTCCCCCGGTAGAACCGGGGGTTTATTTCCACGCCTGAAGGCACCAAAAGAAAGCCGGCACAGGAATTTCCTGCGCCGGCTTCTGCATCAGCCGCCCTTGTGCCACAATGTGTACTTACGAAAACATAGCCTCGGCCGTCTCTTTTTATGCCTTTTATTCAAACAGCCCCGCCTGTCCCGGCACCTCCGTGTGCCCGATGGACTGTATCTGGCGGACATTCTCGGCGGTCAGCGCGTCGCTGATGGCCATCTTACGGATGATGTTCTGCACCGTCACATCCAGCCCCGTGCCCTCCCGGTAGTCGGCAGGGAAGATGAAATCCACCCGTCCCTTGGCCAGCAGGTCCTCCACGCCGGCCCGGTTGCTGCTCTGGTACACGGCGATGGCCTGCCCGCCGTAGGACCGCATCATCTTCATACACGGCACGTCGGAGAGCCCGTCGCCCACATAGATCATGTTGGTAAAGGGCACCCGCTTGCTGTCGTCGGGCATGGAGTCGTTCAGCGTCTTGTCATCGGCCACGTCCAGCACACCCTTGTTGATGCGGTAGACGAACTGGGTCTTGTTGGTGAAGTTGACGTCCAGCTTGGGCCAGCAGGCGGCACCCGCCTCGTCATAGTAGAACTCGCAGGCGTAGATCTGCTTGAACTCGTGGGCAATACCGCTGCCCTCAATGATCTCCTTCAGCCCGGAGGACAGCACATAGTGCTCGATGGTCACGCCCTGCTGCTCACCGAAGGCGTTGATCCGCTGAAACCACTCCCGTACGCCGGGAAACAGCTCCATGCTGCGGCCGCACGCCACCAGAAAGTCCCGCTTCAGGTCCTTTCCCTGGGCGCGGCACTCGGCGATCATGGTGTACATATACGCCAGCAGCCCGTCCATCCGGTTCTCCCGGCCGAAGGTGTTGGCCTTGTGCCAGAACTCCGCCGGGGTGTATCCCAGGGCCGGGATGAAGGCGTAGTCCTCCATGTCCGTGGTACACAGCGTCTTGTCAAAGTCGTACAGCAGCGCGATGATGGGCTTTGTCATACCGTCTTCCTCCGTGGAAAAAAGGCGGCGCAAGGCCGCCTTTTGTTGTTGTGCTTACTTGTCTCCGCTGTAATTCCGACCGAACTTCAGCTCGTCCAGGCTCAGCCGGAAATCGCTGGGGATGGCGCTGCCGTCCACCGGCGGCAGCTTGATGGTGGGCTCGTCGGTGACGGCGCTCCCGGCGCCCTTCTCCTCCGGCGCGTCGATGTACTTGCTGAGGATATCCTGCTCGATGGCGGACACCACATCGGCCTGGGGCTCAGCGGCAGGGGACTCCGGCTGCTCCGGCACGAAGTCCAACTCCGGCAGGGACTTCAAAAAGGCGCTCTGGGCCTGGCACAGCTCCTCGCTGCGGCGAATAAACGCCGCGGTCTTCTCCTGTGCGGCCTGCAGCTTCTTCTCCGCCGCCCTGCGCTCATCGTCCAGCCGGTGGATCTCCGCCTGGGCCTCCACCTGCGCGTCGGTCAGGATCTTCTCCTTCTCGCTCTGGGCCTCCTGCACCAGCTTGGCGGCCATCTTCTGGGCCGTCAACAGCGCCTGGCGCATGGCCTCCTCGGTGGAACGGTACTCCTCCACCTTCTCGGCCAGCACCTTCAGCTTGGCCTTCAGCGTGACATTCTCCTTGAACAGGGCGGTGTAGTCCTCCGTCAGCGCGTCCAGGAACTCATCCACAGACGCCATATTGTATCCGCCGCCGCCGAATGACGCCTTCGGGAATACTTTTTCGGAAACTTCCTGGGGTGTAAACATTGCCGATCCCTCCGTTATATGATTTCTTTAGAAGTACAATCCGTTGTTCTCCAGCTCATCGATCAGGTCGCCCATGATATCCACGGAGTAGGGGGTGATGATGTACGTATTGGCCGCCACCTTCTTGATCTTGCCCTCGCCGGCATAGGCCACGCCGGACAGGAAATCGATCAGCCGCCGGGCCACGTCCTTGTTGGTGGACTCCAGGTTCAGCACCACCGTGCGCTTCTCCTTCAGATGGTCCGCGATCTCCGAGGCGTTCTCGAAGCGCTCCGGCTTCACCAGCACCACCTTCAGCTGGGTGGTGGCGTGGATGTTCACCACCTTGTTGTGGCGGTCCTCGCTGCGGCGATCCTCACGGCGGTCGTCCTTGCGGTCGTCAAACAGGGAACGGGAGGACTCCTTTACCGGCTCCTCAAAATCGTCCTCATAATCATAATCCTCATCATCGTAGGGATGAATGATCTTCTTCAGCTCGTCCATCAGGCCCATGTGCAATACCTCCCGCGTATTATTTGGAATAGTCTCTTGCGCCGAAAATGGCGGTGCCCACGCGGACCATGTTGGCCCCCGCGCGAATGGCATCGGCAAAATCGCCGCTCATACCCATAGAAAGATATTCTAATTCATTATCGTACATTTTTCTGTTTATGTCAACATATAGTGCCTGTACTTTTTGGAAATATACCACATTTTCTTCCCGTGTGGCGTCCGCCGGGGGTATGGTCATCAGTCCCCGCACCCGCACATGGTCCATTTCCTTCGCCTGTGCCGCCGCATTTTCCACCTCCTGCGGCGCAAAGCCGCTTTTGGCCGCCTCGCCGCCGATGTTCACCTCCAGCAGGATATCCTGCACGATGCCCAGCTTTTCCGCCTGCTTGTCCACCTCGGCCAGCAGCTCCGGCGAGCCGATGGACTGGATCAGGGCCACCTTGCCCACCACCTGCTTCACCTTGTTGCGCTGCAAGTGGCCGATGAAGTGCAGCGGCGCGCCGCGATAGGCGTCCTCCGCCAGCTTTGCGGTCATCTCCTGCACCCGGTTCTCGCCCAGGGCATCGATGCCGGCGGCGATGGCCTCCTGGCAGGCGGCGGCATCGTTCATCTTGCTGGCGCCCACCAGCGTGATATCCGCCCCGGTGCGGCCCGTCTCCCGTGCCGCCGCGTCGATCTCGGCGCGGATCGCTTCCAAATTTTCCCGAATAGACATCGCTTGTGCCTCCTTGTCTCTTTCGTATCTAAGCCGCGTGCGCCCGCTGGAGGCGGGTGCCGCCGTGTTTATCGGATGACCTTGCCGTCATACAGCTCGCCGGACGTGGCGATGACCTGATCGCCGGAGCGCAGGGTCTGTGTGTCCCGCACGCCCTCGGCGGGCTTCACCAGCGCGTAGCCCTCCCCCTGATATACCAGCTCGATCGGCCGGAAGGAGGCGTTCTCGCCGTCCACACAGTACACGCCGGTGGTGCCGTCCGCGCTGACCCGCAGCGCGTCGGCCGGTACCCGCAGTCCCTGATAGGTGTGCAGCACCGCGTCCGCCGCCTGATGACGCAGCAGCGTGGTCTGTGCCAGATACCGTGTGCTGGACAGCACCACCGCCGCCTGACCGTTCTCCTCCCGGGACACGGACACCACGCTCATGCGGATGCTCTGGTCAAAGCCCTTGGCCAGGCGTACATCCACCCGGCCCATATCCTTCAGCGCCGCCGCCTGCTCCGCCGGCAGCACCACCGCATAGTACCAGGTGTCGCCGTAGATCAGCTTGCCCACGTTGCTCTGCTCCGCCGCCGCCTTCACGCCGTTCAGCTTGCTGGGTGTCACGTCCTCCAGAAACGCCTCCGTCAGCACGCTCTCGTACCCGTCGCACACGGCGGAATAGGTGCCGGATGCCTTGGCGGTCACGGTCTTCGCGCCGGACAGCGCGGCTTTCTGCTGCTGTATCTCACTCTCCACCGACTTGATCTGCGCCTGTATCTCCTCCTGTGACGTATAGCTCCCGTGGTCCCGCTTCAGCACGGCGGCCTTCAGCGCCGCCAGGTCGCTCTCCGCCGCGGCATAGTCCCCGGCGCTCAGCGTCTGGCGCAGGGCCAGGATGTCGCCGGTGATGGACGTATCCAGCTTCAGCGCCGCGTCCGGGTCCAGATAGGACGTCAGGGCGAACTGCAGCTGCTGCAGCTGCAGCTCCAGCGTCTCGATCCGGCTGACGGTCTGCAGCGCGCTGTCGTCGCTGTACACCGTGGCCACCGTCTCGCCGGCGGCCACCCGCTGTCCCTCCTGCACGGCCCGGGACACGGTGCCGGTCTGGCCGGGCAGCGGCTCCTCCGTCCGCACCAGCCAGCCCTCCATGGAGATAACGTCCTCCGCCTGTGCCTCATAGACCAGCGTGATGGTCAGCGGGTCGGCAAAGTAGTTGTATACCTGCGCGGCGAAGTACACCAGCACCGCCGCCAGCACCGCGATAGGCAGCACCTTCAAAAGCGGCGACGAGCGCTTGTTGTTCCCCGCCGGGATGTTCGTGTTGTTGTCTGGGGTGTTGTTCATGGGCTTTCCTCTTTGTCTATGTTCTCTTACTCCGCGTCCTCCCACAGCGTGACATTCCGCGCCGGCGCGATGGTGGAGATGGCGTGCTTGTAGATCACCTGCTGCCGCCCCTCGCTGTCCAGCACCACCACGAAGCAGTCGAACCCCGTGATAACGCCCCGCAGCTGAAAGCCGTTCACCAGGAACAGTGTCACCGGCACATTCTCCTTCCGGGCCTTGGTAAGAAAGATATCCTGTAAGTTGTTTGTCTTCTGCATGATCGTCCACTCCTTGTATGTCTGTACGGACGATATGCACAATATCTGCCTCCGCCCGCCGCTATCAGCATACCCCGGCGGACAGGAGGAATTCTGTCGCATTTTGTAACCCCGCCGAAAAATCCGGCGTTTTTTCCCATAATATCCAGTGGATGGCCTCGTTGCGCCGCAGCCAGGTCAGCTGCCGCTTGGCGTACTGCCGTGACCGCAGCTTTACCTCCGCGATGGCCTCGGCCGTGGTGGCGCGGCCCTCGGCCACCGCCAGAAACTGCTTGTACCCGATGGCCTGCAGGGCCGTGGCGTCCCGGGGCAGGCCGCTTTGCAGCAGTGCCTCCACCTCCTGCAAAAGCCCCTGTGCCACCATCGCATCCACCCGCCGGTCGATGCGCTCCTTCATATCCTCCCGGTCCCGGAAGGTCAGGCCGATGTACGCCGCGTCGTACCGGGGCGGCGCCTCCCGGCTTTTTCTGTCGTGCGCCCCGATAGTCTCCCCCGTCTCGTAATAGACCTCCAACGCCCGGACGATCCGCTTCTCATCCCGCAGGTGCAGCCGCGCCGCGCTCTCCGGGTCCACGGCCCGCAGCGCCTCCAGCAGCGCCTCCGCGCCATCCTTAGTCAGCCTTTCCTGCAATTCCCGGCGTATCTCCCCGCCCTGGCTGCCGGCGGCAAAGTCCTGCCCCCGCACCAGCGCGTCCAGATACAGCCCCGTGCCCCCCACCAGCACCGGCCGCTTTCCCCGCCGCAGGATGTCCTGCACACACGCGTCCGCCTCCCGGACGTACCGGGCCACGGACCAGCTCTCCGCCGGGTCCGCCACGGCCACCATGTGGTGGGGCACGCCCTCCATCTCCTCCGCCGTGGGGGCGGCGGTGCCGACGGTCATGCCCCGGTATATCTGCATGGAGTCCACGGACACCACCTCGCCGCCGAAGCGCTGCGCCAGCGCCACACCCATCTTCGTCTTGCCGCAGGCCGTGGGCCCCACCACGCAGACGACCTTGTTGTCCATGTCCTCACCTCGATCCGTTTTGGAAAGCGCCGCAGCGCCGTTATGGCCTGTAAAGTCGTGGATTTTTCGTTCTGCCGATGACGGGGCGGTGCCGCTGTACTTTGTGTACAGCAAGCCGACCCGGCGATGGCAGAACGGAAGAGACGCGGCTTTACGCCCGTTTGAACATTTTTTCGATCTCGTATTCGCTAAGCTTCACCGCCACGGGCCGCCCGTGGGGGCAATAGCGCACCGCGCCGGACTGCACCTGCGCCGCCAGCGCCCGCAGCTCCGCCGGATCGCTGGTCATGCCGGCCTTGATGGCGCTCTTGCAGGCCACGGTGTGCAGCACCTCGTCCCGCAGGGCCGCCCGGTCCGCACTGTGCAGGCGCAGCTTCTGCGCCAGCTCCTCCAGCGTGGCGGCGGCGTCCTCGGCCCGCACATCGTCGGGCACCTCCCGCACCAGCACCGTGCCGTCGCCGAAATCCTCGCACAGGAATCCGCAGTCCGCCAGCAGCTCCAGATTTTCCAGCACGGCGGTGTATTCCTCCGCCGCCAGCGTCACCGCCGCCGGCGTCAGCAGCAGCTGCCGCATGGGCGGCTCCGTGCGCGCCTTCAGCGCGTCGAACCGCATCCTCTCATGGGCGGCGTGCTTGTCAATGAGCCACACGTTCCGTTCCGCGTCCTCGCAGATGATATACGTCTTCAGCACCTCGCCCGCCACGCGCCAGGGCTGCTCCGCCGCGGCGGGGCCCTCCGGCATGGCGATCTCCTGCTGCTCCGGCTCCGCGGCCGGGGCAGGGGAGGGCGTCGTCTCCGGTCGTTCCGCCGTTTCCTCCGCCGGTGTGCGGACCTCCGGCGGTGTGATGTGATACACCACGCCCGGCGCGGCCGGTGCCGTGAACGGCTTGTCCGGCTGGCACACCACGTCGTGCACCGCCATCACCGGTGCGACCGGGGCGGGAGCGGGCGCGGGTCTGACCGGCTCCGTAGCCGCCGGTCTTGCGGGTGCCGAGCCGATGGCCTTCCCCGCGGGCAGCGTCACCGCCTGCGAAGGCTTTGGCGCATCCGGTCGTTTCAGGAATTCCTGTGCCGTCATGGTCTGATAGAAGGGCTTTTCCGCCGCTTTTGGCCGCCCCTCGCCGTCCAGCGCGTCTTTCACGGTGTAGTGCACCGCGTCGAACACCGCTTTCTCGGCGGCGACTTTCACCACCGTCTTGGCCGGGTGGACGTTCACGTCCACCTCGTTCACCGGCAGCGTGATGTGCAGCACACAGCCGGGGAACTTCCCCTTCAGCAGCCGGTTGCGGTAGGCCTCCTCCACGGCGGCGGTCAGCAGCTGGCTCTTCACCAGCCGCCCGTTGACAAAGAACAGCTGCCGCGCCCGGGTACCGTGCCCCGCGGCGGGACTGCTCACAAAGCCGCTGGCCCGCACATCGCCGCTGCCGCCGTCCACCTCCAGCAGACTTTTGGCAAAATCCCGGCCCAGGGCAGCGTAGATCGCTGACAGCAGCTGCCCGTCGCCGGGGGTGTGCAGCACCTCCTGCCCATCCCGCAGCAGCTTGAAGGACACCTCCGGGTGGCTGAGCGCCAGCTGTGTCACCACAGCGGCAGCCGCCGCGCCCTCGGCACTGTCCTTTTTCATGAATTTCATTCGCGCCGGGGTGTTGTAGAACAGGTCCCGCACGCACACGGTGGTGCCCTCCGGGCACCCGGCGGCCGTGACCTCACCGGGCACGCCGCCCTCCAGATGCAGTGCCGCGCCGCTGTCGGCGCCCCGCGCACGGGAGAAAATATCCAGCCGTGACACGGCGGCGATGGCCGCCAGCGCCTCGCCCCGGAAGCCCAGCGTCCCGATAGCCGCCAGGTCCTCCGCCCGGCGCAGCTTGCTGGTGGCGTGGCGCAGAAACGCGGTAGGCAGCTGCTCCGGCGCGATGCCGCAGCCGTTGTCCGTCACCCGCAGATACGTCATGCCGCCGTGCTCCAGCTCCACGGATACGGCGGACGCCCCGGCGTCCAAAGCGTTCTCCAGCAGCTCCTTGCACACGCTGGCGGGACGCTCCACCACCTCGCCGGCAGCGATGAGATCGGCGATATGGGCAGGCAGTTGTTGTATCTGCGGCATGGTATTCACTCCTTTTCTATTGCAGCTTGCTCTTCAGTTCATACAGCAGGTTCAGCGCCTCCAGGGGGCTCAGCGCGTCTACCTGCGTCCGGCGGATGATATCCGCCACGGCGCCCTCGGCCATGCCCTCCAGGGATACCTGGTCCTCCCGCGCCGCCGGGGTGTGGGGCTGCCGGGGCTGGTTCTCCAGCTCCCGCAAGATCTCCCGCGCCCGCTTGAGCACCGTGTCCGGCAGGCCCGCCAGCTTGGCCACCTCGATGCCGTAGCTCCGGTCCGCACCGCCGGGGACGATCTTCCGCAGAAAGACGATATCCTCGCCCCGGGCGTGGACGGCCACGTTGTAGTTCCGCACGTTGGGCAATTCCTGCTCCAGCGTGGTCAGCTCATGATAATGGGTGGCGAACAGCGTCTTGGCCTTCAGCTTCCCGGCGCAGTGCTCCAGCACCGCCCGGGCGATGGACATTCCGTCGAATGTAGACGTACCCCGGCCGATCTCATCCAGAATGAGCAGGCTGTTCTTCGTGGCGCAGCGAAGCAGCTCCGACACCTCGGTCATCTCCACCATGAAGGTGGACTGTCCCGCCGCCAGGTCGTCGCTGGCGCCGATGCGGGTGAAAATGCGGTCCACCACGCCGATGTGCGCCCGCTGGGCGGGGACAAAGCACCCCACCTGGGCCATCAGCACGATCAGCGCCACCTGCCGCATATAGGTGGACTTACCGGCCATGTTGGGACCGGTGATGATGGCCACCCGGTCCTCCTTTGCGCCCATGTGGGTGTCATTGGGCACAAAGAATGCGTCGCCCCGCACCTTTTCCACCACCGGATGGCGTCCCGCCGTGATCTCGATGACCCCGGACTCGTCCACCTCCGGCCGGCAGTAGTGGTTCTGGGCCGCTACCTCGGCAAAGGCGCACAGCGTGTCCAGCTGCGCGATCAGCGATGCCGCCAGCTGCACCCGCGTCACCTGTCCCGCCGCCTCTGTCCGCAGCGCGGCGAACAGGTCGTATTCCAGTGCCGCGTCCCGGTCATGGGCGGTGAGCACCTCGTGCTCCAGATCCTTCAGCTCCTGGGTGATATAGCGCTCGCCGTTCACCAGCGTCTGCTTGCGTATGTAGTCTGCCGGCACCTGGTCCTTAAAGGAGTTGCTCACCTCGATATAGTACCCGAACACCTTGTTGTACCCCACCTTCAGGGTACGGATGCCGGTCTTTTCCTTCTCCCGGGCCTCCAGCTGCGCGATAAACCCCTTGCCGCCGGAGAGTATCCCCCGCAGCCGGTCCACCTCATCGTCATAGCCCTCGCGGATCATGCCGCCCTCCCGGACGGAGAACGGCGGCTCGTCTACCAGCACGGCGGCAATGCGCCCGCTGATGTCCTCCAGCGTCTCCAGCTGCTCGTCCAGCTTTCCCAGTGCCCCTGTCCGGAATGGCGTCAGGCACCGCTTGATCTCCGGCAGGTGCTCCAGCGCCGCCCGCAGGTTCACCAGGTCCCTGGCCCCGGCGGTGCCGTAGACGATCCGGCTCATCAGCCGTTCCATGTCGCCCATACCGGTCAGGGCCAGCCGCAGCTCCTGGCGGCCCACGGTGTTGTCCGTCAGCGCCGCCACGGCATTCAGCCGCCGGTCGATAGCCGCCACGTTCACCAGCGGCTGCTGCAGCCACATCCGCAGGTTCCGCGCGCCCATGGGCGTCTTGGTCTTATCCAGCACCCACAGCAGGCTGCCCTTCTTCTCCTTGCCCCGCAGCGTCTCCGTCAGCTCCAGATTGCGCCGGGCCGTCAGGTCCAGCTCCATGAACTGTCCCGTCCGGTACCACTCCAGCTTGTCCAGCTGCTTCACGTCGGTCTTCTGCGTCTCGTAGAGATACGTCAGCAGTCCGCCCAGAGCCAGCAGCGGTGCGCTCTCATTCCGGGGCAGGTCCCGCAGCGCCGCCTCGCCGAATTGCAGCCGCACCTTCTTCTCCGCGTCCGACACGTCGAACCGTCCCTCCGCCAGCCTCTCCCGCCGGCAGGAAAAGCGCTCCTCCAGCGCGGCGGTCAGCGCCGGGTCGTCATAGGCCGCGGCGTTCATCACCGCCTCCGCCGGGGCGAAGCGCCCCAGCTCGTTGATCAGCCCCGTCAACCGCTGCGCCCCGGTGAACGCCGTCACCTGGGCCTGCCCGGTGGAGATGTCCGCCGCGCACAGTCCCGCCGCCGTGTCTGTCAGATACACGCCGCACAGATAGTTGCTGCGTCCCGCGTCCAGGCATGCCTCGTCCAGCACCGTGCCGGGGGTGACGGTGCGGATGATCTCCCGCTTCACCAACCCCTTGGCCAGGGCCGGGTCCTCCATCTGCTCGCAGATGGACACCTTGTACCCCTTGGCGATCAGCCGCGCGATATACCCCTCGGCGGAGTGATACGGCACGCCGCACATGGGGATGCGCTCCTCGTCGGACTTGCTCTTGTCCTTGTCCCTGCTGGTCAGGGCCAGGTCCAGCTCCCTCGACGCCGTCCGGGCATCCGGCCCGAACATCTCGTAAAAATCACCCAACCGGAAAAACAGCAGGGAGTCGGGGTGCTTCTCCTTCTCCTCCATATACTGCCGCATCATGGGTGTCAGCTCAGCCATAGCTCGGCTCCTTTCTCCCTCCGGGAAGTCTGCGCCTTACGGCGCGGGGCGCTCAGCCCAAAAAGCCCAGCAGGCCCAGAATGCCGAAGGTGGTGTACATCAGGCACATGACCACCAGCAGAATGGTGATGATGCTGTACATGGCGCTGGTTTTCTTCGTGTGCTTGTACTTGCGGATATAGAACAGCGTGCCGCAGGTGATGCCCAGCGTCAGGGAGGACAGGTGGGTCATCACCGCGCTGTCCTTGAAGGCTGTCAGGCGCAGGATCAGGATCACCAGCACCACGGCAAACTCCGCGATCAGCGTCACATTCAGCCAGGTGGGCAGCTTCACCTTCTCCTGCTGGTTCACCTTCTCGGCCACCTTCTGGGCCATGTAGGCGCCGGTGGTATACCCGCCGTAGTTGCTGTTCTTCTTCTTGGAATGGATATTCTTATTGGGGTTGCCCTTGGCCTTGCGGATGGCCTCCTCCTGGTTGGCGTACTGGTTCACGTTGGCCTTGTAGCTGTTCTTTGCCATGGTTTTATTCTCCTTCTGTCGGTAGATTGGTAAGATAACGCCGCAGCATATCAAAAGCGTGGTGGGCAGACAGCGTCCGGATGCGCTCCCGATCGCCGCCCAATGTCAGATGCCGCACGGTCACGCCCTCCGGCGCGGAAAGCCCCACGAACACGGTGCCCACCGGGTTTCCCCGGTCGTCCCCGTCGGGACCGGCCAGTCCGGTGACGGACACCGCCAGGTCCGCGCCTGTCAGCACCAGGACGCCCAGGGCCATGGCCCGGGCCATCTCCGCCGACACCGCGCCGCAGCGCGCCAGCAAATTCTCCGGCACGTGCAGCACCTGCTGCTTCACATGGTTCGTATAGCTGACTACGCCGCCCAGAAAGACCTGGGACGCGCCGGGGATATCCGTCAGCCGCTTGGCGATCAGTCCGCCGGTACAGCTCTCCGCCGCCGCCAGCGTCAGTCCCCGTTCCCGGCACAGCGCCAGCACCGTCTCCTCCAGCCCGGACACGTCCGCGCCGTAGAGATACGCGCCCAGCCGGGCCCTTACCTCCGCCAGCACCGGCGCCATCCGCGCCTCACAGGCACGCTCGTCCGCCCCGCGGGCGGACAGCTGCAGCATCACCTCGCCCGGCTTGGCATAGGGTGCCAGCGTCATGTCCGCCTCCCGCCGCAGCAGGTCGTCCAGCAGCTCCTGCACCTGCGGCTCCGTCAGGCCGAAGATATGCAGCGTGTGTGACCGCACCGTCTGTCCATGGGCCTGCTCCAGCCAGGGCAGCAGGCAGTGCTCGGCCATATACCGGCATTCCGCGGGGACGCCGGGCAGCAGCGCCGCCATGGTCTCCCCGGCGGTGAACACGCACCCCGGGGCCGTGCCCACCGGATTGCGGAACACGGTGCACCCCTCCGGCAGATAGGCCTGCTGCATATCGCATTCCGGCATCTCCCGGCGGAATACCCGGTCGAAATACCGCCGCATATCCTCCACCACCTCCGGGTGGAATACCAGCGGCGTGTCCAGCGCGGCGCACACCGCCGTTTTCGTCATATCGTCGTAGGTGGGGCCGAGGCCGCCGGTGAACACCAGCAGCTCTGCCCGTCCCCTTGCGATGGTCACGGCCTTTTCCAGCCGCGCCGCGTCGTCGTCCACAGTGGTGTGGTACAGCACCTCCACACCGGCGGCAGTCAGCAGCCGGGAGAGAAACGCGGCATTCGTATTGGTCACGCCGCCGGTCAGCAGCTCGCTGCCCACGGCGATGATCTCCGCGGTACGGGGCATAGACGCGCCTCCTTATAGCGTAGGTTTGATCCGGATCATCTCGCGTCCGGCCATGGCCCGCTGGCACAGGCCCTCCACATCCAGCGCGCTTTCGTACTCCCGCGTCTCCTCCACGCTGGGCTTCGTCTTGGGGTGCCGGGGGGTGAACACGGTGCAGCAGTCCTCATAGGGCAGGATGGACGTGTCGAAGGTGCCGATATGGCGGGCGATCTTCACGATCTCCTCCTTGTCCATGCCGATCAGGGGCCGCAGCACCGGCATGGTGGTCACGTCCTCGCTGACGGCCAGCGCCTGCATGGTCTGGCTGGCCACCTGACCCAGATTTTCTCCGGTGACCAGGGCGCGGCACCGCAGCTCCAGCGCCAGCATATTGGCCAGGCGCATCATAAACCGCCGCATGATCAGGGTAAAGTGATCCTCCGGGCACTTGCGGCGTATCTCCTCCTGAATTTCGGTAAAGGGGATGATGAACACCGCCAGCCGGCCGCACCAGGGGGTCAGCTCCTCCGCCAGCTTCAGCACCTTCTCCCGGGCCAGTTCGCCGGTATAGGGCGGAGAAGCGAAGTGGATCATCTCCAGCTGTACGCCCCGCTTGGCGATCATATAGCTGGCCACCGGGCTGTCGATACCGCCGGACAGCAGGCTCACCGCGTGGCCGCCCATGCCCAGGGGCAGACCGCCCGCGGCGCTCTCGGCGGGGCCGTGGACGTAGGCCGCGTCCTCCCGCACCTCGATGTACACCGTCAGCTCCGGGTGGTGTACGTCCACCGTCAGGTGGGGGAAGGCGTCATGGAGCGCGCCGCCCACCCATTGGCTCAGCTGGATGGAGCCCATGGGGAAGGACTTGTCCGCCCGCTTGCTCTCCACCTTGAAGCTCTTGGCCGCGGTCAGCGCACCGCCCAGATAGGTCCTGGCCGTGTCGAAAATGGCCTCCTTGCTCTTCTCGCAGGGCAGCGCCCGGGTAATGGCGATGATGCCGAACACCTGCTTGCAGGCAGCGTAAGCCCCGGCGATGTCGCAGGTCTCCTCCGCCGGCTCCACATAGATAGTGGACTGGCGGGAATATATCTTCCACTTGCCGAACCGCTGGGTACGGCGGCGGATGTTGCTCATCAGCTTCATCTCAAAGCTGCGGCGGTTCAGTCCCTTCAGGACCACCTCGCCCAGCTTGCACAGAATGATCTCGTGCATATGGTTCTCTCCTTGTTGTTGGTGTACAGATGTGGGGACGGCGGGCGGGCAGCTTCGTCCGCCCTACAACGGGACGGCGTACCCCAAGGGCATTTGTTCCGCTGCGCTCCACTGCGGGACGCCGTCCCCTACGGACGTTTATCGGCGGCGTATCAGGTATACGCCGAGGAGGCTTGACGATGGCAGGGCGGAAATGTATCCCGCCACGGCGGCGAGATTTTTTGTCCCGCCGATGGCAGACCGACGACGGCGTACCGGGTGTACGTCGAGGAGGTCTGACGCAGGCAGGGCGGAAAAGATCCCGCCGTCATTTCAGTGTACTGCTGCTTCGATACTGTATGGCCTCGGCAAGATGTGCCGCCTCGATGCGCTCGCTGCCCTCCAGGTCGGCGATGGTGCGGGCCATACGCAGTATGCGGTCGTGGCTGCGGGCCGTCAGGCCCAGGCGCTCAAAGGCGCCCTGCATGAGCTTTTCGCCGGCGGCGTCCAGCGCACAGTACTGGCCGATCATGGCGGGGGTCATGTAGGCGTTGCAGGACACCTCCGTCCCCGCAAAGCGCTTTTTCTGCACCTCGCGGGCGGCGTTGACCCGTTCCCGGATGGCCGATGACGGCTCCGGCTGCTCCTTGCGGCGCATGGCCTCATACTCCACCGACGGCACATCGATGTGCATATCGATCCGATCCAGCAGCGGGCCGGAGATGCGCTGCATATACTGCTCCACCTGCTGGGGCGAGCAGGTACAGCGTCCGGAGGGGTGGCCGTACCAGCCGCAGCGGCAGGGGTTCATGGCGCACACCAGCATGAAGCGGCTGGGCAGCGTCAGGGAGCCGGAGGCGCGGGTGATGGTCACAAAGCCGTCCTCCAGCGGCTGGCGCAGTGTCTCCAGCGCCGCCTTGCTGAACTCCGGCAGCTCGTCCAGAAACAGCACGCCGTTGTGGGCCAGGGATATCTCTCCCGGCCGGGGTATCCCCCCGCCGCCGGACAGCGACACGGTGGACGCCGTGTGGTGGGGGCTGCGGAAGGGCCGCGTATCCACCAGCGGGTGCCGCGGGTCGGTCATGCCCGCCACGGAGTAGATCTCCGTGGTCTGCAGGGCCTCCGCCCGGGTCATGTCCGGCAGAATGGACGGCAGCCGCCGGGCCAGCATGGACTTGCCCGCGCCGGGCGAGCCCACCAGCAGCACATTGTGGCCGCCGGCGGCGGCGATCTCCAGCGCCCGCTTCACATTCTCCTGTCCCATCACGTCGGCGAAGTCCGGCAAGGGCCGGTCCTGATGTCCCGGCGTCCACCGGGGCGCCGGCGTCATGACCTGCTCGCCCTTCAGGTGGGCGATGAGCTGTCCCACGTCCGTCACACCGTACACGGTCAGCCCGTCGGCCAGGGTGGCCTCGGCGGCGTTGGCCTCGGGCACATACAGCGTATCGATGCCCAGCCGCGCCGCCGTCAGCGCCATGGGCAGCACGCCCGTCACCGGCCGCAGCGCGCCGGAGAGGCTCAGCTCGCCCAAAAACGCCGCGCCCTGGGGCAGGGGAGATATCTCCTCCGCCGCGGCCAGAATGCCCAGCAGGATGGGCAGGTCGTACACCGTGCCCTCCTTCCGCACCCGCGCCGGAGCCAGATTGACCGTGATGCGGCTGACGGGGAACTTGGCCCCGCAGTTTTTCACCGCCGCCCGAACGCGCTCCCGCGACTCCTTCACCGCCGCGTCCGGCAGGCCCACCACGTCGAACCCCGGCAGTCCGCCGGACAGAAAGCACTCCACCGACACCTCATAGCCGGTGATGCCCGTCAGGCCCAGCGACCGTACCGTCACCATCATGGACAGCGCCCCCTTTACACTAATTTTATAGCATCGTACATTTTACCACAAAATTTCCGCCGTGAACAGCCACTTTTTCCAAAAAAGTCCCCTGCCTTTTGCGCGGAGTGCATGAACCTGTCCCGCCGCCGTGAGAATTTTTGTGCATGGCGCTAAAAAAGTTTTATCGTGGCACAAATCACGAAAATGTGGGTTTACATCCAGGAATTTTTGTGCTACTATGACGGTGCCTAACATTCCGTACAAAGGGGTATTTGCGCCCTTCTGGCGGTACGGAAGTATATAATGTAAGGAGGCTCATTATGGTAAGAAAAATGAAGTCCATGGATGGCAATAACGCCGCGGCGCACGTTTCCTACGCGTTCTCCGAGGTCGCAGCCATCTACCCCATCACCCCGTCCAGCCCCATGGCGGACTTCGTGGACCAGTGGAGCGCCAACGGTCTGAAAAACATCTTCGGCACCAAGGTCAAGGTCGTCGAGATGCAGTCCGAGGCCGGTGCCGCCGGTGCTGTCCACGGCTCTCTGGGCGCCGGTGCCCTGACCACCACGTACACCGCGTCCCAGGGCCTGCTGCTGATGATCCCCAATATGTACAAGATCGCGGCTGAGCAGCTGCCCTGCGTGTTCCACGTGTCCGCCCGTACCGTGTCCACTCAGGCGCTAAACATTTTCGGCGACCACTCCGACGTCATGGCCTGCCGCCAGACCGGCTTCGCCATGCTGTGCGAGGGCAACGTCCAGGAGGTCATGGATCTGTCCCCCGTGGCCCATCTGGCCGCGCTGGAGGGCAAGGTCCCCTTCATCAACTTCTTCGACGGCTTCCGCACCTCCCACGAGATCCAGAAGATCGCTGTCTGGGACTACGAGGATCTGAAGGATATGTGCGACATGGACGCCGTGGCCGAGTTCCGCAAGCACGCCCTGAACCCCGAGCATCCCCATATGCGCGGCAGCCACGAGAACGGCGACATCTTCTTCCAGCACCGCGAGGCCTGCAACAGCTACTACACCGCCCTGCCCGCCGTGGTCGAGAAGTACATGGACAAGATCAACGCCAAGCTGGGCACCGACTACAAGCTGTTCAACTACTACGGCGCCGCCGACGCTGACCGCGTCATCGTGGCCATGGGCTCCATCTGCGACGTGGCCGAGGAGGTCATCGACTACCTGAACGCCCACGGCGAGAAGGTGGGCCTGGTCAAGGTCCGTCTGTTCCGCCCCTTCGCCGCCGAGAAGCTCATCGAGGCCCTGCCCGCCTCCGTGCAGAAGATCGCCGTGCTGGACCGCACCAAGGAGCCCGGCTCTCAGGGCGAGCCTCTGTATCAGGACGTTGTCACCGCCCTGGCCAACGCCGGCTGGAACGACATCAAGGTCATCGGCGGCCGTTACGGCCTGGGCAGCAAGGACACGCCTCCCGCCTCCGTGTTCGCCGTGTATAACGAGCTGAAGAAGGACGAGATGAAGCGTCAGTTCACCATCGGCATCGTGGACGATGTGACCAACCTGTCTCTGCCCGAGGATAAGAACTGTCCCAACACCGCGGCCCCCGGCACCATCGAGTGCAAGTTCTGGGGTCTGGGCGGCGACGGTACCGTGGGCGCCAACAAGAACTCCATCAAGATCATCGGCGACCATACCGACAAGTACGTTCAGGCGTACTTCCAGTACGACTCCAAGAAGACCGGCGGCGTGACCATCAGCCACCTGCGCTTCGGCGACAAGCCCATCCGCAGCCCGTATTATATCAACAAGGCTGACTTCGTGGCCTGCCACAACCCCAGCTATGTGACCAAGGGCTTCAAGATGGTGCAGGATGTCAAGCCCGGCGGTGTCTACATGATCAACTGCCAGTGGGACTTCGACGAGCTGAACCACCACATGGACGCCGCCTCCAAGCGCTATATCGCCCAGAACAACATTCAGCTCTACACCATCGATGCCATTGACCTGGCCATCGAGATCGGCATGGGCAAGCGCAACAACACCATCCTCCAGTCCGCGTTCTTCTCTCTGGCCAAGGTCATGCCCGAGGAGGAGGCCATCACCTACATGAAGGAGAAGGCCAAGGCCTCCTACCTGAAGAAGGGCCAGGATATCGTGGACATGAACTACAAGGCCATCGACCTGGGCGCCACCGCCTATAAGAAGATCGACGTGCCCGCCGACTGGGCCAACGCCGTGGACACCAAGCCCGCCAAGGAGCTCAAGGGCAAGCCCGAGCTGGTGAAGATGGTCAAGGATATCCTGGAGCCCGTGGGCAAGATGGACGGCGACAGCCTGCCCGTCTCCGCCTTCGTGGACCATGTGGACGGCCAGTTCGAGCTGGGCGCTGCCGCCTATGAGAAGCGCGGCGTGGCCGTCTCCGTCCCCACCTGGGACGCCGAGAAGTGCATCCAGTGCAACCAGTGCGCCTACGTCTGCCCCCACGCCACCATCCGTCCCTTCGCGCTCACCGCTGACGAGGCCGCCAAGGCCCCCGAGGCTGCCAAGATCGTGGATGTCAAGGCCGGCAAGGGCAAGGGCACCTATCAGTTCACCATGGCCATCAGCCCGCTGGACTGCATGGGCTGCGGCGTCTGCATCGGCGCCTGCCCGGTGAACGCCCTGTCCATGGTCGCCCAGGAGGGCGAGCTGCCCCAGCAGGACGTGTTCGACTACTGCGTGGCCGAGGTGTCCGAGAAGAAGGATATGCAGGACAACACCGTCAAGGGCAGCCAGTTCAAGCAGCCCATGCTGGAGTTCTCCGGCTCCTGCGCCGGCTGCGCCGAGACCAGCTACGCCCGTCTCGTCACCCAGCTGTTCGGTGACCATATGTATATCTCCAACGCCACCGGCTGCTCCTCCATCTGGGGCGGTCCCGCGGCTACGTCTCCCTACTGCACCAACAAGGCCGGCCACGGTCCCGCCTGGTGCAACTCCCTGTTCGAGGATAACGCCGAGCACGGCCTGGGTATGTTCACCGGCCAGAACAAGATCCGCGAGGATCTGGCCGACGAGACCCGCCAGCTGATCGCTGTGGAATGGGCCCGTCCCGAGCTGAAGGCCGCCGCACAGGCGTGGCTGGACACCATGAACGACGGCACCGCCAACGCCGAGCCCGCCAAGGCCTACGTCAAGGCGCTGGAGGAGAGCATCTGCACCGTGGAGGAGCTGGCCGCCATGCCTCAGCTCGCCGCGCACGCCGCCGAGCTGAAGGCCAAGGGCGCCCTGCTGTGCGACTGCGCCGCCTGCACACTGGCCGCTGACATCCTCAGCAAGAAGGAATACCTGGCCAAGAAGTCCATGTGGATCTTCGGCGGCGACGGCTGGGCCTACGATATCGGCTACGGCGGTCTGGACCACGTCATCGCCTCCAAGCAGGATGTCAACATCTTCGTATTCGACACCGAGGTTTACTCCAACACCGGCGGACAGGCCTCCAAGGCGTCCAACATCGGTCAGGTGGCCCAGTTCGCCGCCGCCGGTAAGGAGGTCAAGAAGAAGAGCCTCTCCGAGATCGCCATGCAGTACGGCTATGTGTACGTGGCCCAGGTGGCCATGGGTGCCAATCCCGCTCAGACCATCAAGGCCATCACCGAGGCCGAGGCCTATCACGGCCCGTCCCTGATCATCGGCTACAGCCCCTGCGAGATGCACTCCATCAAGGGCGGCATGATGAACTGCCAGAAGGAAATGAAGAAGGCTGTGGACTGCGGCTACTGGAACCTGTTCCGCTACAATCCCGACGGCGGCGACAAGAAGTTCACCCTGGACTCCAAGGCCCCTGCCGGCGGCTATCAGGAGTTCCTGATGAACGAGGCCCGCTACTCCCGCCTGACCCGCGAATTCCCCGAGCGTGCGGACGTGCTGTTCAAGCGCAACGAGGACGAGGCCAAGGCCCGCTACGAGCATCTGCTCAAGCTCATCGATATGTACGACAAATAAGCCGTATCTCCTCACAGCACAAAAAGAGACAGCCGCAAGGCTGTCTCTTTTTTGCATCGGTGGGCAACGCTGGCCGCCCCTTGACAAACAACGGGATATGGATATAATAAAAGCAGGGGGACGCTGCGACAAGCGGTCAACCCCTGTGGTTAAGGAATCTAAAGAAGCTTAGAAACCGTCACCGTGCCGGGTGGCGGTTTCTGCTTTTCAGCTTCTGGACCCGTATCGAGATCGAATGACCTAAGACATGGATCGTAAGTACGAAAAACATGGCGTCACCCCCTTTCGGGGCTGTGACTGACCGCCTGCCGTTTATTGCAGCGTCCTTGTGACGCAGTATACACCGCAGGCGTCTTTTTGTCAAATCGTGTATAAAATCAACCCCTCTTGATGTTTTTTCCTCTCAATAACTTGACGCTTGCCCGCCTGTACGCGTATAATGTTGCTGTTGTGTTCCCAAATAGAGACAGAGAGGGAGAACCCCATGAAAAACCGCATCCTCGCCGCGCTGCTGGCGCTAGTCCTCGGCGTACCGCTGTACCTGCTGGCCGCCGACGCCGTCCCCACCGCCGCGGCCAAAACCGTTTCCTCCGCCGCCCCGGCCCAGGCCGTGGCCCTGCTGAAGGCCCTTCCCTCCGTGGAGGACCTGGCCGCCGCTATGACCCCGGAGACGGACGCCGCCGCCATGATCGCCCAGACCAGGGCCGACCTCCAGCGGGAGATCGAGCGCCAGACCGGCCCCAAGGGCATCGACCTGAGCTGGTGGCAGAGCCACTACAACGACATCATCGGCTACGTCTACAGCCCCGGCACCCCCATCAGCTACCCCATCGCCTACGACGGCAACAACGAGTATTACCTCCACCACGATCTGTACGGCAATTACAGCGAATACGGCACCATCTTCCTGGACGCCCGCGTGCCCAGCGACTTCTCCGGCCACAACAACGTGCTCTATGGCCACCATATGTCCGACGGCTCCATGTTCGCCTCCATCTCCAACTATAAGCAGCAGTGGTACTACGACGCCCACCCCTACTTTTTCCTCTACACCAACGCCGGCAAGTACCGGGTGGACCTGTTCGCCGGCATCGTTGTCCCCGGCACCCACGAGGTGTTCAGCACCTCTCTCTCCGCCGACCAGCTCCAGCGCTTCATCAATAATTCCACCTTCTACTCCGGCAAGGGCGTCCCCTCCGGCCAGATCGTGACCCTCTGCACCTGCTCCTACGAGGCGGCCAACTACCGCTATGTGGTCCTGGGCGAGCTGGTCAAGCTGGAGGACGCCCCCGCCGACACCGCCACGGAGGCCGCCGCATGACCCACGCAGAACAACAAGCCCTTTTTGACACCATCCTCCGCCGGGCCAACCTCCCCGGCAGCTTCAATGTGGAAAACGGCATCCGCCTGACATCCCTGTCCGACGGCGGTGCCGAGGGCGAGGTCCGCCTGACCGCCGGCCACCTAAACCCCCTGGGCATCGTCCACGGCGGCGTGTACTGCACCCTGCTGGACCAGGTGGCCGGCGCCGCCGCCTGCACCCGGGGCAGCCGCGGCCTTACGGTGAACTGCGAGACCCGCTTCCTGGGCATCGCCCAGGGCGACGTCCTCTGCGGCCACGCTCAGGCCATCCACATGGGCCGCACCCTGGTGGTCATGCACGCCTGGGTCACCGACAGTCAGGATACCCTCTGCGCCGACGGCACCTACACCTTCCGCATGAAGCCCGGCTTCCCGGAGGACTGACCTCCCGGCACCCCTTTCCCGCCCCTCGCAGCGCCCCCCCTCGGGGCGTTTTTCTTTTCCGGTTGCAATCCCCGCCCAAATAGTCTATCATAACAGCAGTACATTCTCCCGGAGGAAACACTATGTGGTATGTCATTCTGCTGGCCGTCTGTATCGGCGGCGACCAGCTTCTCAAGTGGTGGGTCACCTCCCACCTGGACGTGGGCCAGTCGGCCCCGCTGCTGCCGGGCATCGTCCGGCTCACCCGCCTGCACAACACCGGCGCTGCCTGGAGCAGCTTCTCCGGCAAGACCGGCCTTCTGGCCGCCGTCACCATCGTCCTGATGGCCGCCGTGGTCTATCTGGTGGTAAAGAAGATCGTCCGCCACCCCCTGGGCCTTACGTCCGCCATGCTGGTGCTTGGCGGCGGCGCAGGCAACATGATCGACCGTCTCTGCCGCGGCTACGTGGTGGATATGTTTGACCTGGAATTCATGTCCTACCCCATCTTCAACCTGGCGGATATCTTCGTGGTCATCGGCGTCCTGCTGGGCGCGGTGTACTACCTGTGGTTCTACGACAAATACGACAAGCCGAAAAAGGAGCCTGACCATGACGCGGGAGCTGACAGCCGCAACTGAACACGCCGGCGTCCGCCTGGACGCCTTCCTCTCCGCCGACGGCGCGCTGACCCGTTCCCAGGCCGCCCGCCTGATCGCCGAGGGCCGCGTCCGTGTCAACGGCAAGCCCGCCGCCAAAAGCGCCCGCCTCTCCGGCGGTGAGACGGTCACCGTGGACGTTCCCCAGCTCCGCGAGACGGCCCTGCCCCCCCAGGACATCCCCCTGGACGTGGTCTACGAGGACGACGACGTCATCGTGGTCAACAAGCCCACGGGCCTGGTGGTCCATCCGGCCCCCGGCCACCCGGACGGCACCCTGGTCAACGCCCTGCTCCACCACTGCGGCGACAGTCTCTCCGGCATCGGCGGCGAAAAGCGCCCCGGCATCGTCCACCGCATCGACCGCGATACCAGCGGCCTCATCATCGCCGCCAAAAACGACGCCGCCCACCTGGCCCTCAGCGCGCAGCTGAAGGACCACTCCCTCTCCCGCACCTACGAGTGCCTGGTGACCGGCAATATGAAGCAGGACAGCGGCACCGTGGACGCCCCCATCGGCCGCAGCAGCGCCGACCGGAAAAAGATGGCCGTGGTCCCCACCGGCCGCCGTGCCGTCACCCACTGGGAGGTCGTCGCCCGTTACCCCGGTGTCACCCACCTGCGCTGCCGCCTGGAGACCGGCCGCACCCACCAGATCCGTGTCCACATGGCCTATATCGGCCACCCCATCCTGGGCGACACGGTCTACGGCGCCAAAAAGCCGGTCCCCGGCCTCACCGGCCAGTGCCTCCACGCCACCGGCCTGCGCTTCGTCCACCCCCGCACCGGCGAACCAGTGGAGCTCCACTGCCCCCTGCCGCCCGAATTCACCGCCATGCTCCAAAAGCTGCAAAACAAGTCCCAGTAAGCTGTGCAGCCGAAAAGAAGGCAAAAGGACCGGCCCCGCCGGTCCTTTTTTCGTCCCCCGCCCGCAGCCGCCGCAGCGGGCTATTTCGCACCCCGGCGCGAGCTACTTTTGTCTGCGGTGACAAAAGTAGCCAAAAGCACCGGCAGAAACTGCGTTTCTGCACTTCCTCAGCGCGCTATGCCTGTTCACTGCCACCTGCGCTTTCCCTCACGTAACCGGCGTTTTCCTGATCGTTGTCGGTCCCCCGACTGTGCCAGCACAGCTTTCCGCTGCCGCTGCCCGTTGCTACGGTAAACTCTTTTGTTCTCTCGTGTTACAGGACAACAAACATATCACACCCCGTGCCCGCAGGGCACACCTACCCATTGCGGTGCTTCGCGCCGCAATGGGCGCGATTTGATAATCGCCAACCCGGTAGAAGCAAATACCTCTACCGTGGCTGGGGCAAGCGGTCGCGGAAGCCTCCGCGCCGGTGAACGCAGGCACAGTCCTTTTGACCGACAGTGATGACCGCTGCACCCCGCCCGCGAGATCAGCACCGCCAAATTTGCACTTGCCCGCCCCGCGCCAAGGGACCCTTAGACCGTAGGTCTAAGTGGTTTTCTTTGGTAACTTTCTTTTGACAACAAAAGAAAGTTACTCGTGCCGGGGCACGAAACACCCCAGCTTGCGCCCGCAGGCGCAACACCTGCTCGCCGCCGGGGCGGCGAAACTCCCCCAACCCGGCAGAAGCAAATACCCCTACCCTCACTGCATCAGCGGCAGCGGCGCAAGCGGTACAAGCGATCCCTGAACCGACAACAACGTCCCCCGCCGCACCAATTCCGCGAGATCAGCACCGCCAATTTTGCATAACTCATAGCGCGCCAAGGGACCCTTAGACCGTAGGTCTAAGCGACTTTCTTTTACATTTCTTTCTTCGCAGAAAGAAATGTGGCCGCCGGAGGCCGCCTCCCCGTCAGGGGGAAACCGACTCGCCGCCGGGGCAGCGCCCCCCGCGCAGGCGCAAAAAAAGAGACGGCCTTCGCCGTCTCTTTTTGTATCTCATCAGTTGTCCGTGCGGTTCCGCCACTCCAGCTCCTGCTCCAGCTCGAATTTCAGCTTCTTGTTCTCCTCCACCAGCGTGTCGTAGTGGGTGCCCTGCACGTAGTACTTCACGAACGCAAACGTGGCCTCGTTGAACTCCTCCTCCGTGTACTCCGGCAGCAGGGAGCCGTTCTTCCGGCGCAGACCGGTGACCTCGATCACCACCAGCCGGCGGTGCTCCTCGGACAGCTGAAACAGCTTCAGCTGCTCGGGGATCTCCAGCTCCAGGTCACAGCGCTCGTTGACGATCTCCAGCAGACGGCGCTGCTCCGGCTTGGCGGACACGATGACGCCGTGCTCGGCAAACAGCCGCTTCAGATAGCTGGCGGAGACCTCCTCCCGGGTAATGGTGCCCTTGCCGATGCCGGTGAGCATGGTGTTGGACAGGTTCAGGCTCACATAAACCTCACTGCCGGTCTTCGGGTATTTCATGGACGTACCTCCTGATGTTCCGTTTTATTCGCCTCGCGGGCGTGGCTTCGTTCTGCGTATACCGTACCACATTCTATAAGAAATTGCAACTATTATATGATAAAAACACGGTGTTTTTCTCAAAAATACATGGTTTTCATCATCCCAAACGTACCAAACATTTTATACGCGCCTCCTGCCGTCCCGGCAAACTTTCCCTATTCAAACGCCCCGCGATGTGATACAATGTTGCCATAGCACAGTGCGGGCAGGCACACCTGCCCGACACGATAAGGACAAGGGGGCTCTGCCATGAACATCCAGCGCGCCTATGTGGAGATCACCAACCTCTGCAACCTCCACTGCGACTTCTGCGCCGGCCACCACCGGCCGCTGATGGCCATGCGTACCGACGACTTTGCGGTGGCGGCCAAAAAGCTGCGTGCTGTCACGCAGTATATCTACCTCCACGTTATGGGCGAGCCGCTGCTCCACCCGGAGCTGGGGAAAATTTTGGATACCTGCGCCCAGCTGGACTTCCGTGTCTGCATCACCACCAACGGCACGCTCCTGCCCAAAAAGTTGGATATCCTGCTTGCCTGCCCCGCCCTGCATAAGGTAGCCGTCTCTCTCCATTCCTTCGAGGGCAACCACCTGAACGTGCCCCTGGAGGACTACGTCACCGGCTGTCTCCGCAGCTGCCAGAAGCTGGCCGCCGCTGGGGTCAACTGCACCCTGCGCCTGTGGAACAGCGGCATGCCCCAGGCCCTGAACCCGGAGATCGAGCGCATCCTGGGCGAGCTCACCGGGCAGAATACCGCCCACCTCCCCGAGGATATGCTCCACAACCGCCGCTTGGCCCCCCGCATCTACATACAGAAGGACGAGCACTTCTACTGGCCCGGCGACGAGAACAACGACTGCCCCGACGACACCCAGTACTGCTACGGCCTGCGCCGCCAGCTGGGCGTGCTGTGCGACGGCACCGTGATCCCCTGCTGTCTGGACAGCGAGGGCCGGCTGGCCCTGGGCAACATTTTCCACCAGAGCCTGGACTACATTCTCAACACGCCCCGGGCCCAGCGCATCCGCCGCGGCTTTGACTGCCGTGAGCCCGCCGAGGCCCTCTGCCGCCGCTGCCACTACGCCTCCCGCTTTAATATACCTTTACCACAGAGCAACAAAAAGTAACGATCAGACAACAGCATTTGAAAATAAATGGCAAACAAGAGTAACAAAAACAGCAACCAAAGCTCCCAAAAAATACCGGTCCCGCTGGCCTCTCTGCCGGCAGTCCTGCTGCCCTGGTACGACCGGGAAAAACGTTCTCTCCCTTGGCGAGATATCGTCACGCCTTACCGCACCTGGGTGTCGGAGATCATGCTCCAGCAGACGCGGGTACAGGCGGTGCTTCCCTATTTTGAGCGGTTTATGGCCGCCGCGCCGGACGTGCCCGCCCTGGCGGAATTAGCGGAAGACCGCTTGCTCTCCCTGTGGCAGGGCCTGGGCTATTACAGCCGCGCCCGCAGCCTGCAGCGCTCCGCCCGCGTCATGGTGGACCAATACGGCGGCTGTCTCCCCGACACGTACAGCGACCTGATACAGCTTCCCGGAATTGGCGACTATACGGCGGGCGCGATACTCTCCATCGCCTTTAATAAAGCCGTTCCTGCCGTTGACGGCAACGTACTGCGTATCGCGGCGCGGCTGACCTCCTGCGACGATAACGTCCTTGACCCGCGGACACGCCAGCACGTCCGCGATGCGCTGGCGGCCGTCATGCCCACCGACCGCCCCGGCGATTTTAACCAGGCCATGATGGACCTGGGTGCCGCAGTCTGCTTACCAAAAAATCCCAACTGCGAAAGCTGTCCCGCCGCAAGCCTTTGTGCCGCAAAGGCTGCGGGGCTTCAGTCCCGGCTGCCGGTGCGGGAAAAAAATACCGCCAAGCCGGAAAAGGACCTGACGGTCTTTCTGCTGACCACCCCCGATGGCCGCACAGCCCTGCGCCGCCGCCCGGAAACGGGCCTGCTCTCCGGCCTGTGGGAGTTTCCCAACACCGAGGGGATGCTGACGGAAACCCTTGCGGCACAACAGCTTCTGGACTGGGGACTCACGCCGCTTTCCTGGGTGAAGCGCTTTTCGGACAGGCATATCTTTACCCATCTCCGCTGGAATATGACGGTATTTCGCTTAATCGTCGCTGGCGACGGCCCTCCGGACTGGGTCTGGGCATCTGATGACCGGGATCTTTACCCCATGCCCACCGCCTTCAAAAAGTTGGAAAATAAATAAAATCGTATGCAAATAAAGGAGAAACAGGGATGGCACAGTTGTATTTTAAGTTCGGCGCCATGGGCTCCAGCAAGACGGCCAACGCGCTGATGGCGCGGTTCAACTACGAGGAGCGCGGCCAGGAGACGCTGCTGGTAAAGCCCCGTCTGGACACCCGCGACGGCGACCATATGGTCTATTCCCGCATCGGCCTGAAACACCCCTGCATCTACTTCGATGAGATGCGCGAAATGTCGGAAACAGAACTGCAGACCTATGCCTGCATTATCATCGACGAAGCCCAGTTTCTGACAAAAGATGAGGTCTATTATCTCGTCCACCTCGTCGATGACTGCAGCATCCCCGTCATCTGCTACGGTCTCCGCGCCGACTTCAAGGGCGACTTGTTCCCTGGCAGCTACCATCTGCTGGTGCTGGCGGACAAGCTGGAGGAGGTCAAAACTATCTGCTGGTGCGGCAAAAAAGCGGCCTTTAACGCCCGTTTCGACGAAAACGGCCATGTGGTAAAGGAGGGCGCACAGGTGGTGCTGGGTGCCAACGACAAGTATATCGGTCTGTGTCGCCGCCACTGGATGGCTGGCGACCTGGGCCCGGATTTTGACATCCACAAGGTATGATCTGCACCTTATGTCCCCGTAACTGCGGGGCAGAGCGCACTGCGGAGCACGGCAGCGGATTCTGCGGTATGCCCGCCGGACTGCGGGTGGCACGGGCCATGCTGCACCAGTGGGAGGAGCCGCCCATCTCCGGCACAAATGGCGCAGGAACGGTGTTTTTCTCCGGCTGTACCCTGCGGTGCTGCTTCTGCCAGAATGGCAGTATTTCCGCCGGTGGTCAGGGAAAGGATATCTCCACGGCGCGGCTGCGGGAGATATTCGACGAGCTGATCGCCCGGGGCGCCCACAACATTGAACTGGTGACGCCCACTCATTTCCTGCCGTGGATACTGCCGGCCCTGGAGCCAAAGCTTCCGGTACCGGTGGTGTACAACTGCGGTGGGTATGAAAAGGTCGATACGCTGCGGCAGCTGGAAGGAAAGGTAGACATATATCTACCGGACCTGAAATATGCCGACGGCGCGCTGGCTAAGGCACTCTCCGGGGCGGAGGACTACTTTCCCGCGGCCTGCGGAGCCATACGGGAGATGTTCCGTCAGGTGGGACGGCCGGTGTACGACGAGAACGGACTGATGAAACAGGGTGTGATCCTGCGGCACCTGGTACTGCCGGGGTATCTGAACAACACCCGGCAAGTGCTGGACTGGATCGCAGAGACCTTCGCGCCCGGTGACGTGGCGGTATCGCTGATGAGCCAGTATACGCCGCCGGCTGGCATGACGGGCCGACTGGCGCGGCGGGTGACGGCGGCGGAGTACCGGGCGGCAGTGACCTATATGCGGAACTGCGGCATTGAGGACGGCTTCGTGCAGGAACGGACCTCCGCCGAGGAGGCCTACACGCCGGCCTTTGACGGAACAGGCGTATAAACGCAAAAAAAGAAAGCCCTTTCGGGCTTTCTTTTTTTGCTGTTATCGGGCCTGGGCGCGGTCATAGGAGACCACCACGCGGCGGTTTGGCTCAGTGCCCACGGAGTAAGTGGTGACACCGGGGACATCCTGCAGGGCGGCGTGGATCACATGGCGCTCGTAGGCATTCATGGGCTCCAGGGTCACACTGCGGCGGTACTTCTGTACCTTGGTCGCCACCTTGCGGGCCAGGCTCTCCAGACTCTGCTCACGGCGGGCACGGTAGTTCTCGGCATCCATCTGGACGCGGACACGCTTGCTGTCGCTGCCGGTGTTGATGGCATAATTGGTCAGCTGCTGGATGGCATCCAGCGTCTCGCCGCGATGGCCGATCAGCTGACCCAGACGCTCGCCCACCAGAATGACCTTGTAGCGGCCCTTCTCCACCTCGTAGACCTTGACCTCGGCGGCGCTGTCCATATGCTGGAGCAGACCGGAGACGAAGGCGATGATACGCTTGGCGTTATCGTCGTCACACTCGGGCAGATCGATGGCCGGGGCCACAGGGGCAGGACGCTCCTTCTTCTCGGGACGGGGACGGTCGCTGCGGTCGGGACGGCTCTGACGGTCCTGACGGGGCTTGTCAGCCTTTGGCGCCGCCGGCTTAGCGGGGATGGCGGGCTTGGGCTCCGCTTTGGGGGCGGCAGGGGTCTCGGGGATGATCTTCACCTCGGCGGGGGCGGCAACGTCTGCCTCCTCGGGACCATAGGTGATACGGATACGGGCGGGGGTGGCGCCGATGCCCAGGAAGCCGGTCTTGGCACGCTCCAGAATGGAGACAGACACGTCATCGCGGTCCATGCCCAGCTGCTCAAGGCCTTTACGCAGCGCCTCGTCCTCAGTCTTGCCCGTTACGTCGATATAACTCATAGACAAAACTCCTTATTCGTCGTAGTGTTCCTCGCGGTAGGCGCGGCCCCGTGCGTAGGGACGATTGCCCACCTTGCCGGCTTCCGTGGTGCTCTCGCCGGTCTTTTTCTTTTTGGGCTGGGGCTGGGGCTTCTTGCCTCCCTTGGACTGGGCCTGCTGCTCCAGCTGACGGTTGTAATTCTCACGGGCAGCCTGCATTTTAGCGTAGCGGGCCTCGCGCTTCTGGCGCTCCTTGTCGGTCTCCTCGCGGTCCAGCACCTTAGAGAAGTGCTTGTTCAGCACCTGCTCCTGAATGCAGGAGAAGGCGGCGTTGGCGATCCAGTAGACGCACAGGGCGGCGGGGAGGATATAACCCATCCACACCGTCATCAGGGGCATCATATAGAGCATCGCCTTGGAGGAGCCGTTCATGTTGCTGTTGCCGTTGGTCTTCATGGAGATGCGGGTCATCAGGAACTGCAGCGCGGCGGAGATCAGCGGCATGAGCATGATGCCGATGACGGGCCAGCCGCCGGAGGGGAACTGGCTGAACAGATCCTTGGGCACGGCGGACAGGTCCATGCTGAGGAAATTGTAGTTCAGGTCGATAAGACCATCGAATTTGCCCTCGAAGCTGGACCAGTTATCGTGGATGAACTTGGCCAGATAGATCTGGTCATAAGCAGAGGCCTGACCACTGGCGCCGGACACATATCCCAGGGACACCGCCAGCTCGGTGATCTTAGCGATGACCTCGTTGGACAGGGACATGAAGTAGCGCAGAGGTGTGCGGATGATGTAGTACAGGGCGATCAGGATGGGGAAGGGCAGGAAGGACCACAGGCACCCGGACATGGGGTTGACACCCTCGCGGGCATAGAGGTCCGCGATCTCCTGCTGCTGCCTCTCCTTGTTATTGGCGTATTTCTTCTGGATCTCCTGCACCTTGCTGTTCATGCGGCCCATGCGGAGCATACTCTTCTTGCTCTTGAGCTGGAAGGGCAGCAGCACCAGCTTGACGATCAGGGTGAAGAGGATCAGAGCGACGCCGTAAGAGCCCGTCCAGGTATAGAACAGGCGGGTGAGCCACGCGAACGGCACACAGATGTAGTAGCCGAGTTGTGCGAACATAGGCTTTTATTCCTCCGTAGTTTTTTGAGGGGGTGGGTTCAGGGCACCGGATCATACCAGCCGCCCTTGTGATGGTGGAAGGGATGGCACCGCATAAGACGCTTGAAGGCCAGCCAGCCGCCCTTGGCCGCACCGTATTTCTCGACCGCCTCAAGGGCGTACTGCGAGCAGGTGGGGATATAGCGGCAGCGGGGCGGGAACAGGGGCGAGACGGCCCGGCGATAAAAGCGGATAGCGGAGAGAAGGAACTTTTTCATACATCCTCCCGCAGCAATCCCAGCTCTGCAAGGCAGCGGAGGTATTGCTTTTCCAGCTTATGATAGGGCAGCTCGGCGGCACGGACACGGCCCACCATGATAATATCCCAGCCGGGGAGCATATCGGCCCTGTGCAGGCGATAGAGCTCACGAAACCGGCGGCGGACACGGTTGCGGACCACGGCGTGGCCCAGCTTGGTGGAGACGGTGACGCCCAGGCGGCTCATTCCCTGTCTGTTCTTCAGGCAGTAGACCACCACGCCGCCGGAGACGGCAGACCGGCCCCTGCGGTAGATGCGGCGGAAGTCGCTGTTTTGCTTCACCGTTACTCTTGCGTCCATGTGTTCCCTCGCTATACTGGTTTTGCCTCGCCAGATACACCGATAGGGACGGGGATCTCGATCCTCCGTCCCTCAGGGCTTATCTGTATGTGCGATGCACCTTCCGTGACCTCAATGGGTCAGACGGGCACGACCCTTGGCACGACGACGGGCCAGAACCTTGCGGCCGTTGCGGGTGGCCATTCTCTTGCGGAAGCCGTGCTCCTTGGAGCGCTGACGCTTCTTGGGCTGATAGGTACGGAACATTGCATGACACCTCCATTTTTAAGATTATCCGGCGGGACAACAAGGCCCCGCGCTTACTCGACAGCGGTGAGATATTCACCGCCGCAGTAAACATTTCCACGCCTGTTGCACATCTGCGTGCAACCACGCGGAGTATATTATACAGATACAGGGGGGCACTGTCAACAAAAATTTACCCACAAGCGCCCGTTTTTGCGGGAAAAACAGGGAAAAAGCCGGCAGTTTATATTTAGAATAGGTGTAGACTTCCGGCGTGTTTTCTGCTATAATGTAGTGGGATATTTTGCGGCGGTATACCCCCCGCCATTTTACCGCGGAGGAAAACAGACAGCCTCCGCCGAAAGGGGAGCTTTTGCTTGAATTCCATGAAAGACCTGTGGGACAGCGTGCTCAAGCGGTTGAGCCATGAGCTGTCCGAGACCACCATCAACACCTGGTTCGACGAGGTAACGGTGGTGACAATGGAGGACTCGGCTTTCGTTCTCCATTGCAGCAATACCTTTAAAAAAAGCACCATCGAGGCCCGGTTCCTGCCACACATCAAGGCGGCGCTGCGGGACCTGTTCTCCACGGACCTGGAGGTAAAAATTCTGGACGATCAGCAGCTGGCAGCTTATCACGGCGTGGCGCCGGACAGGCCGGGCGATCTGTCAGAGTCGGAGGCCTTCACCTTTGAGACGTATGTGGTGGGACCCCAGAACAAGCTGGCCTTTGCCGCCGCCAAGGCGGTGACCGAGAAGCCCGGAGAGAACTACAATCCGCTGTTTATCTACGGTGACAGCGGACTGGGCAAGACGCACCTCCTGTACGCTATCGCCAACGCCCTGCATAAAAAGCGGCCGGAGGCACGGATCGTCTACGTGAAGGGCGACGACTTCACCAATGAGCTGATCGCCTCCATCCGGGAAAACCGCAATGCGGAGTTCCGGGAAAAGTACCGGCAGACGGATATCCTGCTGATGGACGATATCCAATTCATCGCCGGCAAGATACAGACCCAGGAGGAGTTCTTTCACACCTTCAACACCCTGTATGAGTCCGGCCGGCAGATCGTGCTGACATCGGACCGTCCCCCAAAAGAGATCACCCAGCTGGAGGACCGGCTGCGGACCCGGTTCGAGTGGGGCCTGATGGTGGATGTGGCGCCGCCGGACTTTGAAACACGGTTCGCCATCGTGCAGAATAAGGCTGCCATGCTGGGCGTGAAGCTGCCCAACGAGGTGACGGACTACATCGCGGAGAACATCACCTCCAACGTGCGTCAGATCGAGGGCACGCTGAATAAGATACTGGCCTATCGGGACCTGCTGGACGACCAGGTCAACGAAGAGACCGTCAGCCGGGCCATCCGTGATATGCTGAAGAAGAGCAACGACTTTGCCCCCACCCCCAGCATCATCGTGGGATACATATGCAGCTACTTCCACGTGGACGAGGAGACACTGCGGGGACAAAGCCGCAGCCGAGATGTGGTGGCCGCGCGGCAGATTGCCATGTATCTCATCCGCCGTATGACCTCCATGAGCCTGAACGACATCGGCAAGGAGTTCGGCGACAGGGACCACTCCACTATTCTGCACTCTTTGGACAAGGTGGAGAGCACGATGCGCTCCGACCCCGCCTTTGCTGAAAAGGTGAAGGAGATCACCACCAACATCAACAGCAAAAAGTGAGAAAACACGGATGCTGGAGGAGAGAAAACGAAAGGGCAAGGTTTTCCCCATTTCCTGTGTAATCCACGTGGAAAATCTGTGTAACATCCGCATCACACATACAACTGTGGGAAACCCGGAGTGTTTTCCATAACGGTATGTCTATAAAAAAGCCGATAACAGCGCGGGATAAACATGGATGTCCACATAAAATTTCCCTACTAATAAGACTACTGAAATAAAAGATTAGTTTATGATTTGATTTAGAAAAATAGAACCGCTTTTTTGCATAGGGCTGATCTTTCAGACAGCGCAGGCGGCAATGACTTTCGGAAAGCGAGGAACGACGGATATGGTGAAATTTTCCTGTGAAAAGGCACTGGTACAACAGGCGGTGGCCGCGGTGTCCCGGGCGGTGGCGGCTAAAAGCTCCATCCCGGCGCTGGAGGGTATCCTGCTGGAGTGCGGCGAGGGACTGCGGCTGTCCGGCTATAATATGCAGACCGGCATACGCACCACGGTAGAGGCCGCAGTGTCCGAGGCAGGGCACATCGTGCTGAACGCCAGACTGTTCGGCGAGATGATCCGCCGCCTGCCGGATGATATGGTGACCTTTGAGGCAGACGACAAGCTCAACGTGAAGCTGAACTGCGGCGATGCCAGCTTCGAGCTTCCCGGCCTCAGCGCCGACGACTATCCGGAGCTGCCGGAGGTGGACGACCAGTTCTCCGTCACACTGGAGCAGCGGACGCTGAAGGCTATGATCAACCAGACCAGCTTTGCTGTTTCCGTCAACGAGGCCCGTCCCATCCACACCGGCGCCCTGTTTGAGATCAGCGACAAGGGACTGACCATGGTGGCGGTGGACGGCTTCCGTCTGGCGCTGCGCCGCGAGCCGCTGGAGCACATCGACGGCGGGGCCTTTAAGTTCGTGGCCCCCGGCGCCGCCCTGAATGAGGTGGAGAAAATATGCGCCGACACCGACGACATGGTGACGGTGACCCAGGGTAAGCGCCATCTGATGTTCGAGGCCGGGGCTACCCAGCTGATATGCCGCCGGTTGGAGGGTGAATTCCTGGACTACAAGAATGCCATACCTACCACCAACCCCATCTGCATCGAGGTGGACAACAAGACGATGATCGAAAGCCTGGACCGCGTCAGCGTGGTCATCAGCGAGAAGCTGAAAAGTCCGGTACGCTGCCTGTTCAGCCAGGACCGGGTGTATATGTCCGCCCGGACCGGAAACGGCGAAGCCCGGGATATCTGCCCCGTCCGCGGCGACGGACAGGAGCTGGAGATCGGCTTCAACAACCGCTATCTCATGGACGCCCTGCGCTATGCCCCGGCGGACACGGTGAAAATGCAGCTGAACACCGGTATTTCGCCCTGTATTATCACGCCTGTGGACGACAGTGACAACTTTCTTTATATGGTGCTGCCGGTGCGCCTGAAGGCGCAATAAAGGCACATCTCTTGTGCCCTGCCATCGTTACACCTCCTCGACATACACCCGGTACGCCGTCGTTGATTTGCCATCGGCAGAACGCAGGAGCTGCACCTTTATCGAACTGTGCGCGCTTTTTATTGAACAAAAAAACGGCATATTATATCTATGAACGAGGTTCATTATTATGGAGACTATCACCATCACAACGGAATATATCAAATTGCAGGATCTGCTGAAGTTTGCCGCGGCGGTAGAGACCGGCGGCGAGGCCAAACTCGTCATCCAGGAGGGTGACGTGACGGTCAATGGCGAGGTGTGTACCATGCGTGGCAAGAAGATCCGGCCCGGCGACGTGGTGGCCTTCAACGGGCAGACGCTGACGGTGACGTATGAGAGTTGACGCCCTGCACCTGCAGGGCTGGCGGAACTACGGCACGCAAGCGCTGACGTTCGACCCCAGCTGCAACGTTATTTACGGAGAGAACGCCCAAGGAAAAACAAATCTGCTGGAGGCCATCGTATATCTTAGCTGTGGAAAAAGTCCCCGCGCCCACGGAGACAAGGAGCTGATCGGCTTTGATATGCAGGAGGCCGCGCTGTTGGGAGATATCTTTTCCCGGCAGCGGGAGTTTGTGACGGACATACGCCTCTTCCGCGGAAAGCGGCGGAAAATGACCGTTAACGGTGTGCCCGCCAAAAACAGCGCCGCCCTGTCCGACGTGCTGCATACCGTGTTTTTTGCGCCGGAGGATCTGTTTTTGATCCGGGCCGGTGCGGCGGAACGGCGGCGGTTCATGGACCTGTCGCTGTGCCAGCTGCGGCCGCGGTACGCCGAGGCGCTGAGCCAGTACAGCCGGCTGTATGAGCACAAGACCCGCATCCTGCGGGACAGCGAGGACAAGCCAGAGCTTTTGGACCTGCTGCCGGAATTCAACGAAGGCCTGTGCCGCAGCGGCGCAGTGCTGGTAGGCTATCGGGCGCGGTTCTGTGCGGTGCTGGCGGAATATGCCCGACAGGCACACTATGAGTGCAGCGGCGAGAGGGAGGAGCTGACCCTGACGTACCAGACCGTCAGGACCGTCGCCGACCCGCTGGGCAGTCAGGCAGATATCTACGCGGCGCTGGCGGCACATATGGAGAGCCATCAGGCGGCGGAGCGTGCGTCGAAGCTGTGTCTCTCCGGCGCCCACAAGGACGATATCGAGGTGCTGGTCAACGGGCGCAGCGCGCGGCAGTTCTGCTCGCAGGGGCAGGTACGGACGGCGGCACTGAGCCTGAAGCTGGCGGAACGCGAGATACACAAAAACGCCATGGGGGAGTATCCGGTAATGCTGTTGGACGATGTGCTCAGCGAGCTGGACCCCCGGCGGCAGGAATACGTACTGAATCGCATCAGCGGCGGGCAGGTGTTTATCACCTGCTGTGAAAACGACCGGCTGGACACGCTGCTCAGCGGCAGGGTGTTCCATGTGCGGGGCGGGGAGGTACTGTGATGGCGTATCTGCACATCGGTATGAACGTGATGGTAGAGGACCGGCGGGTCATCGGTATCTTTGACCTGGATAACACCTCTACCTCAAAAAAAACGAGAGAGTTTTTACAGGGAGCCGAGCAGGAGGGTGTGGTACAGAGTGCCTGCGAGGACATACCGCGGTCCTTCGTGGTGTGTGATCATCCCTATCACCGGCAGATCGTGTATCTGTCGCAGATCAATTCCCGGACGCTGGGCAAGCGGGTCCAAGGAAAAGGAGAGTAGTACATGGCAGAACTGGAAAAGACCGTGGTGGATACGGAATACAACGCATCAGAAATACAGGTACTGGAGGGGCTGGAGGCTGTGCGGAAGCGGCCGGGTATGTATATCGGTTCTACCAGCGCCAGCGGTCTGCACCACCTGGTATATGAGATCGTGGACAACGCCATCGACGAGGCGCTGGCCGGCTACTGCACGGACATTACCGTGACCATCAACGAGGGTGACACCATCACCGTCACCGATAACGGCCGTGGTATTCCCGTGGATATTCAGGCCCAGACGGGCCGGCCCGCCCTGGAGGTGGTGTTCACCGTGCTGCACGCCGGCGGCAAGTTCGGCGGCGGAGGCTATAAGGTCTCCGGCGGCCTGCACGGCGTGGGCGCGTCCGTGGTGAACGCTCTGAGCGAGTGGCTGACGGTGCAGGTACACAAGGACGGCAAAATCTATGAGATGAAATTCTCCCGGGGCAATATCACCCAGGAGATGAAGGTCATCGGCGAGACGGACCATACCGGCACCACCGTGACCTTTAAGCCGGACCCGGAGATGTTCGACACGCTGGAGTATGACTACGAGACGCTGCACACCCGTATGCGGGAGCAGGCGTTCCTGAACGCTGGTCTGCGAATCACTATCAGCGACGCCCGGCCGGGCAGAGAGAAGTCCGAGGCCATGTGCTATGAGGGCGGCATCCGGGAGTTCGTTACCTACATCAACCGGAACAAGACCCCGCTCCACGAGGAGGTCATCTATCTCTCCGGCGCCAAGGGCGACAGCACGGCGGAGATCGCCATCCAGTATAACGACGGCTACAACGAGACGCTGGTGTCCTTCGCCAACGATATCCATACGCCGGAAGGCGGCATGCACGAGACGGGCTTCAAGGCGGCCCTGACCCGCGTACTTAATGCCTACGGCCTGAAATACGGCATGATCAAGGAGGGCGACAAGGTCTCCGGCGAGGACGTGCGCGAGGGCATCACCGCCGTCATCTCCGTGAAGCTGACGGAGGCTCAGTTCGAGGGCCAGACCAAGGCCAAGCTGGGCAACGCCCACATCCGCACGCTGGTGGACGGTATCGTCAACGACCAGCTGGCGGTGTATCTGGAGGAGCACCCCGTGGTGGCCCGCACCATTCTGGACAAGGCTATGACCGCCAACCGCGCCCGCGAGGCGGCGCGGAAGGCGCGTGAGTCCATCCGGCGCAAGACGGTGCTGGGCGGCGCGGCCATGCCGGATAAGCTCCGGGACTGCAACGAAAATAACCCCGAGCTGACAGAGCTGTACATCGTGGAGGGCGACTCCGCAGGCGGCTCCGCCACGGCGGGACGGGACAGCCGGTTCCAGGCCATCCTGCCGCTGTGGGGCAAGATGCTCAACGTGGAGAAGGCCCGGGTGGACAAGGTCTACGGCAACGACAAGCTCCAGCCGGTCATCATCGCCCTGGGCGCGGGCATCGGCGAGGAGTTCGACGAGAACAAGCTGCGCTATCACAAGATCATCATCATGGCCGATGCCGATGTGGACGGCGCCCATATCCGCACCCTGCTGCTGACCTTCTTCTTCCGGTATATGCGGCCCCTCATCGAGGAGGGCTACGTCTACTCCGCCGTGCCGCCGCTTTACAAGCTGACCCGCGGCAAGCAGCAGCGGGTGGCGTACTCCGACGAGGAGCGTGACCGGGTGTCCAACGAGATGCGGAACGGCGACCCCAACGTGAAAATCGGCATCAGCCGGTTTAAGGGTCTGGGCGAGATGGATGCCCATGAGCTGTGGGAGACGACTATGGATCCCAACACCCGGACGCTGCGGCGCATTACGCTGGACGACGCGGTGAAGGCGGACGCCACGTTTACCGTCCTCATGGGCGAGAAGGTGGAGCCGCGTAAGGAGTTCATCGAGCAGCGCGCCAAATACGCGGTAAATCTGGATTATTAAGGAGGTCGTGTCAGTATGAGCAAAAAGCCCCAATACGACCCGGAGGAAATTCGCTATCCCGATCAGCACATTGTGGAATCCCCCCTTGTGCCGGAGATGGAGAACTCCTATATCGAATACGCCATGTCCGTTATCGTGGGCCGCGCCCTGCCCGACGTGCGGGACGGCCTGAAGCCCGTACACCGGCGTATTCTCTACGCCATGTACGAGGACAACCTGACCAGCGACAAGCCCTTTAAGAAGTCGGCCACCTGCGTGGGCGACGTGCTGGGCCGGTATCACCCCCACGGCGACGCCTCCGTGTACGACGCGCTGGTGCGTCTGGCGCAGGACTTCTCCATGCGCTATACGCTGGTGGACGGCCACGGCAACTTCGGCTCTGTGGATGGAGACCCCCCGGCCGCCTACCGTTACACCGAGGCGCGTCTGAGCAAGATCTCCAACGAGATGCTGCGGGACATCGAGAAGGACACGGTGGACTGGGACCCCAACTTCGACGAGATGCGGAAGGAGCCGAGGGTGCTGCCCTGCCGGTTCCCCAACCTGCTGGTGAACGGCTCCAGCGGTATCGCCGTGGGCATGGCCACCAACATCCCGCCCCACAACCTGCGGGAGGTCATCGGCGCGTGCATCTGCGTGCTGGATAACCCGGACGCCACCCTCAGCGACCTGATGGAGCATGTGAAGGGACCCGACTTCCCTACCCGCGGCATCATCATGGGCCGCAGCGGCATCCGCGCCGCCTACGCCACGGGCCGGGGCAGGCTCATGGTCCGTGCCCGGCATGAGTTTGAGGAGTTCAACAACGGCCGCACCCGTATCATCATCACGGAGCTGCCCTATCAGGTGAACAAGCGGATGCTCATCAAGGCCATCGCCGATCAGGTGGAGGACAAGCGCCTGGAGGGTATCTCCGACATCCGGGACGAGTCCGACCGCAACGGTATGCGTATCGTGATCGAGCTCAAGCGCGACGCCAATCCCCAGGTAGTGCTGAACCGCCTGTTCGCCCAGACCCAGCTCCAGACCACCTTTGCCATCAATATGCTGGCGCTTGTGGAAAACCAGCGGCAGCCGAAAATACTGTCCCTGCGGCACATCATCGACGAGTACCTGAAATTCCAGGAGGAGATCATCATCCGCCGGACCCGCTTCGACCTGAAAAAGGCCCAGGAGCGCGCCCACCTGCTGGAGGGTCTGCTCATCGCCCAGGACAACATCGACGAGGTCATCAAGATCATCCGCAGCAGCTACGACAACGCCAAGGAGAACCTGATGCAGCGCTTCGGGCTGGACGACGTGCAGGCCCAGGCCATTCTGGATATGCGCCTGAAGGCGCTGCAGGGTCTTGACCGGGAGAAGCTCCAGACCGAGTACAAGGAGCTGGAGGAGAAGATCGCCTACTTCCTGCGTATCCTCAGCGACGAGGGACTGGTGAAGTCCATCCTCAAGGAGGAGCTGACCGCCATTGCCGACAAGTTCGGCGATGACCGCAAGACCGAGATCCAGGACGTGGAGGACGAGCTGGACATCGAGGACCTGATCGAGGAGGAGCAGTGCGTCTTCACCCTGACGGAGAACGGCTACATCAAGCGCACGCCGGTCAGCGAATACGCCGCTCAGAGTAAGGGCGGCATGGGCAAGAAGGGCATCACCACCCGTGAGGAGGACACGGTGGTGGACGTGTTCACCGCGTCTACCCACGACTATATTCTGTTCTTTACCGACACCGGCAAGGTCTACCGCAAGAAGGGCTATCAGATCCCCGAGAGCGGCAAGGCCTCCAAGGGTGTGAACATCGTCAACATCATTCAGGTGGAGACGGGCGAGCGCGTACAGGCCATGCTCCACTTCCGCGAGACGGGCGACGAGGAGCTGTACCTGTTCATGACCACCCGGAACGGCACGGTGAAGCGTCTGGAGGTCAGCGCCCTGAAGAACCTGCGGAACAACGGCATCCGCGCCCTGACGCTGGACGAGGGCGACCAGCTGATCTCCGTGACGGAGACCCGGGGCCATGACCGTATGCTTATCGCCACCCACGACGGTCAGGCGGTGTGCTTCGACGAGACGGATGTGCGCGCCATGGGACGTACCGCCGTGGGCGTCCGGGGCATCCGCCTGCGGGAGGGCGACTATGTCATTGGCGCCGCCCGCGCCGACGCGGACAAGACCGTGCTGTCCATCACCGAGAACGGCTACGGCAAGCGGACGCCTATTGAGGAGTACCGCATTACCAACCGCGGCGGCATGGGTATCCGCAACTATATGGTCACGGACAAGACCGGCCCAGTGGTGGGCATGAAGGTGGTGGACGGTACCGAGGACCTGCTGCTGGTAACGGCGGCGGGCATCCTGATCCGCACACCTGTGGAAAATATCCGCGTGGCGGGACGTGCCACCCAGGGCGTCATCGTCATGCGCTTCAAGGAGGAGGGCGACCGGGTCATCTCGCTGGCTCTGGCCGATCCCGAGGAGAAGGAGCAGCCCGCGTTGGAGGAGGCCCCGCTGTGAACGGCTCCGGGCTGGACATCATCGCGCGGATAGAGACGCCCTTTGCGGAGAAGTTCGGCGTGCCGCGACAGAGCGGCATTGCCGACAGCCCCGGACGCATCGTGTTCGAAAAGCCCTTCCAGGACGTGGATGCGGTGCGGGGCCTGGAGGGCTTTTCACACATCTGGCTCATCTGGCAGTTTGACCGGGCGCAGCGGCAGAGCTGGTCGCCCACGGTGCGTCCGCCCCGGCTGGGCGGCAACGAGCGCGTGGGCGTGTTCGCCACCCGTTCACCCTTCCGGCCCAACGGCCTGGGGCTGTCCGCCGTGGAGCTGGAGCGCGTGGCGTTGGACGAGCCGAAGGGTCCGGTGCTGTATGTCCGCGGCGCGGATATGGTCAGCGGAACGCCCATCGTAGACATCAAACCCTATCTGGCCTACGCGGACAGCTATCCCGACGCCGCCGGCGGCTTTACCGGCGGCGATGCCGGCGCGGTGCTGACGGTGGACTTTCCCCCGGAGCTGCTGGCGCAGTTTGACAGCGGACAGCGCCACGGGCTGCTGAGCGCCCTGGCCGCCGACCCGCGGCCCCGGTATCAGGACGACCCCGACCGCGTGTACGGCATGGCTTACGCAGGAAAGAACGTGCGCTTTACCGTGCAGGACGGAACGGTGCGGGTCGTTGGGGTGGAGTGAAGGAAGGATATATGAGAACCGTTACGATCTACACCGACGGAGCCTGCTCCGGCAATCCCGGCCCGGGCGGCTGGGGGGCCATCCTCAGCTACAAGGGAACGGAGAAGGAACTCTCCGGCGGCGCGGCCCAGACCACCAACAACCGCATGGAGCTGACCGCCGTCATCGAGGCGCTGCGGCTTTTGAAGGAGCCGTGCGTGGTGGAGCTGTACAGTGACAGCAAGTACGTCATCGACGCGCTGGAAAAGGGCTGGGCCAGAAGCTGGCAGCAGCGGGGCTGGGTGAAAAGTGATAAAAAGCCGGCGCTGAACCCGGACCTGTGGGAGCAGCTGCTGGCGCTGACCGATATTCACGAGGTGCGCTGCCACTGGGTGAAGGGCCACGCGGAGAACGAAAAAAACAACCGCTGCGACCAGATGGCTGTGGCCGAGAGCAGAAAATTCCAGTGAAGTGGGCTGCCTGCTGTGGAAAAAACGCGGCGTAAAAGGCAGAATTCACAAATTGTTCATGGCCGCTTCAAGATTCGGCCAAAATTAGAGGGTATTATAGCATCATCCAAAGGAACAACACTTCCTGATGTGATTTTCTCTCTCTCCTAACACAAACACACGGAAACACCCCGGCCATTGGGCCGGGGTGTTTCTGCTTTTTTTTGCTTTCGGTAATGTCTGTTTGCTTGCTTTTCGGTTTACGCAGCGTTTGCCTGGTTGTCCTCTGCATGTGCTGCTTATGTGCTCTTTTTTATACTTTTGAGGCAGTCATGGTGTGCCTTTGTGTTCCCGAAGGATCCAAAGCCTTGTGTTCTCAAAAGGCGGAGAGAAAAAAGGCGCACAAAAGGAAACGAAGCTCAGTTATAATAATCGGTCTCGTCGGTCAGCGCCATGGGCAGGCCGTTGTGGTAGACCGGCAGGGTCTGGAATTTGAAGCGGCTGGCACGATGCAGGGCGTCGATGCGCTCCTTGATGGCCGGGTCCACCACGCCGCGGCGGACGTACTCGTTCACCGCGTGATAGGGGAAGCCCAGATTGTCCTCGTCGGTCAGGCCGGTGAGGCCGTCGGACGGCGGCTTGATGAGAAACTTCTCCGGCAGGCCAAGCTGACGGCCCAGGGCGACGACCTCCTCGGTGGTGTACATCCCCAGGGGGGAGAAGGCGCCGGCGCTGTCGCCGTAGATGGTGCAGTAGCCCACCCAGTCCTCGCTGAGGTTGCTGGTGTTGATGACGATACCGCCCTCTACGGACTGGGCCACGGCGTACAGGGTGGCCATGCGGACGCGGCTGGGCAGATTGACCTTCGTCTGGCGGCTGGGGGTCAGGCCCGCTTTTTCCATCTCGTTCAGCACGCCCTGAACAGCGTCGTGGATGTTGATGGTGGTGTGGGGCAGGTCCAGGTGCTCCACCAGTGCCTGGGAGTAGTCGATGTCCGGCTGGACGCCGTCGGGCATGAGGACGCCGAGGACGTTTTCGCGGCCATAGGCGGCCACGGCCAGGGCGGCCACGGTGGAGCTGTCCTTGCCGCCGGAGATGCCGATGACGGCGGTCTTGCCGTGGCAGGCGTGCATCTGCTCGGCCATCCACTCCAGCAGGCCGGCCAGCTGTATCTGGGGGTTGAATTCCATGTGCGATACCTCCCGTTCCGAAGTTTTGATGTCCTATTGTACCGCGTCGGGGAGGATTTTGCAAGGGCTATCCCAGCAGGGCCGCTGCATCCTCCGGCGTCAGGCCGGGCTGGAGCGCCAGGGTGACGCCATAGCCGATGAGCCGGCCCAGCTCACGGACGCGGCGGTCGATGTCCTGGGGCGTGACAAACAGTCCGGTGGGCGGGGCGTCCTCGCCGCCGCAGAGGGCTGCGCCGTCGATGACCGTGGGGACGCCCAGGGCGATGACCGGCACGCCAAGCGTCCGGGCGTTGACTGCCTTGCGGTGATTGCCTACGCCGCTGCCGGGGATCAGGCCCGTGTCCCCCAGCTGCACGGTGGCACACAGCCGGTGACGGCTGCGGGCGGCCAGCGCGTCGATGGCGATGACCACCGAGGGGCGAAGGCGGTCCGCCGCGCCGCGGATCAGCTCCAGCGTCTCCACCCCCGTGCGGGCCAGCACGCCGGTGGCCAGGGCCGCCACCGGCGTCAGCGCGCCGAACTGCCGGGGCATGGAACGGACCATGTGCCGCGTGACCAGCAGGTGCTCCAGCGCCGCCGCCCCCACGGCATCGGGGGTCATGGCGTCGTTGCCCAGGCCCACCACCAGGACGGGACCGTCCGATGGCGGCGGCAGCAGGGCGCGGAGCTCGCGGCACAGGCAGAGGGCGGCCCGGCCGGTCAGCGCCTCCTGACGGGACAGGGTGGGGCGCAGGTCGATGGTGATATAGCGGCCCTCGGGCTTGCCGATGGCCCGGGCGCCCGCCGGGGTATGGACATGGATGCGGGTGACGGGACAGCCGCACAGCAGGCATTCGGACTTGGTGACGCCGGTGCCGGGGGCAAACATATCCCGGCCGGTGGGCAGCGCCTCCGCTGTTTCCACGGCCAGATCGGTACGCGAGAGGTTCATAGTAGTGGTCAACGCTCCCTTCTGAACACAAAATATTGTGGCTTTTGGGTAGCATGGCCGGTGAAATCGCTTTTATACAAAAACTGCCGCGGAAATTGCAAAAAAGTCTTGCATTTTTCAGGCAAAGATGCTAAAATATCATCCTGCGTGGAAGTGTTTATTTTCGCTGCACAAAAAATTCAAGTCGGGGAGGTGTTTGGTTTGCCGAATATCAAGTCTGCTAAGAAGCGTGTTCTGGTGGCAGAGACGAGAAATGCTCGCAACAAAGCCAATAAGTCCGCACTGAAGACTGCTATCAAGAAGTTCGAGGCTGCTGCCGTTGAAGGCAATCGCACCGAGGCCGAGGGCACTTACAAGGTGGCGGTCAAGGCGATCGACAAGGCTGCTGCAAAGGGCCTGCTGCACAAGAACAACGCGGCCCACAAGAAGAGCGCGCTGACGCTGAAGCTGAACAACATTGGCTAATGACCAAACGCAACGGACATCCGCAAGGGTGTCCGTTTTGGTTTATACGGGAAAAGGGACGGCGCCGCCGTCCCTTTTTTCATATCCCCTTATACTTGCGCCGGGTGGCCATTCCGCCGCGGATGTGCCGCTGGGAACGGTTTTCGTCCAGTATGGCCTTTACCTGTGTGTACAGCGCCCGGTCGCACAGGGCCAGACGCTCGGACAGGTCCTTGTGTACGGTGGATTTGCTGACGCCGAACTTCTTGGCGGCGGCGCGGACGGTGGTCCGGTTCTCTATCATGTACAGGGCCAGCTCTTTGGCCCGCTGCTCCAGATCGTCTCGCATAACGCAACACTCCCATGCCGTTGTGCTCTATCTATATGGCGGAACGCGGGCGGATATGACAAAGGGGACGGACCGCACATCCTTAACGGACACTTAGCGGGCGGCGGGAGTATAATTTGGCATCATCCGGAGATGAAATGAGGCGAGTCTATGGATATTTGGAAGGAATTGCGGGACGAGGGCGTGGACAGCGGCCTGCTGGACGAGGTACGCCGCTTCCGGGAGGCCCACCCCCTGACGCCGGAGGCACAGGAGCGCGTGCCCGTGCCGAAGTATCTCTACTACGGCAGGGAGGTATGGGAGAGCGCGGCGGCGGCACTGCTGTGCGGCGAGCACCTGCTGCTGGCGGGGCCGAAGGCCACCGGCAAGAACGTGCTGGCGGAGGACCTGGCGGCGCTGTTCGGACGGCCGGTGTGGGACGTGTCCATGTATGTGAACGTGGACGCGGCGGCCCTGATCGGCGCGGACACGCTGAAGGACGGGCAGGTGGTGTTCCGGGAGGGACCGGTGTGCGCCTGCGCGCGGCTGGGCGGCTTCGGCGTGCTGGACGAGGTGAACATGGCAAAGAACGAGGCGCTGGCCGTGCTGCACGCCACGCTGGACCACCGGCGCGTCATCGACGTGCCGGGGTATGAGCGCATACAGCTGGACGACGCGGCGCGGTTCATCGGCACCATGAACTACGGCTACGCCGGGACGCGGGAGCTGAACGAGGCGCTGGTGAGCCGGTTCGTGGTGGTGGATATGCCGGTGATCTCCGACGAGAATTTGCAGAAGCTGCTGCGCCGCAGCTTCCCCACCCTGAAGCGGGAGTGGGCCGAGCAGCTGACGGCGCTGTTCCGGGACCTGCGGACCAAGTGCGACAGCGGTGAGATATCCACCAAGGCGCTGGACCTGCGGGGACTGCTGGCGGCCCTGCACCTGATCGAGAAGGGGATACCCTCCGGGCAGGCGCTGGACCTGGGCATCATCAACAAGGCCTTTGAGCCCTTTGAGCGCCAGCTGGTGGCGGACGCGGTGTGGGCGCGCCTGCCCAGGGACGCCACCCGGGACAAGCTGTTCGACTGATATGGACAGACAGGACAGAGAGACGCGCCGGGCGGAAAATCAGGTGTGGAACGGCTGGGGGGACTATGCCCGCAAGCCGGAGCTGCTGACCTTCGACCGGGCGGGGGATGCCGAGCTGTACGGCAATACGGTGCTGGGTCTGGCCTGCCGGTATTACGACTTTGACCGGTTCCGGCCGCTGCTGAACGAGTTTCACCGGTCGGCGCAGGAGGCACTGTACACGGACATATTCTTCCTGGTGCTGGAGGGGGCGGTGTTCGCCCGCGGCGCGGCGGAACGGCCGCTGCTGCCGGCGCTGCGGCGGGACTATGCCCGCCGGCTGCTGGCGCAGACGCCGATGGCCGAGGGCATGAACGGGGACGCCGTGCGCCGGGCCTGGGCCTGCCGCGTGCTGGAACAGCCGGAGGACCCGGCCCTGTCGCCGCTGCTGGACGAGCTGGCCGCGCCGGGGGACAGCACGGAGGCGCAGCTGATCCAGCGGACGGAGCGCGTGCTGTACACCTGGTTCCGCCGCGCACGCCGGGCCGCCGACGACCGCCAGTGGGCGGCGTGGGTAGGCCGAAAGCGGGACAAAAGCGGCGGCGTACACTTTGTGCGGCCCAACGCCCTGCGGGCGCTGTCACACGACGCGCCCGGCGGCAGCGGCGGCTTGCAGAAGCAGACGCTGTTCAGCTTTTTGCAGGGCCGGACGCCGGAGCCGATCCTGCGGCGGTATGTGGAGGACTGCTTCGGCGCGTCCATGCTGACGCCGGGGCAGCTCAGTGAGGCGGAGCGCACCCTGTGCACCGGCGTGCACAAGAACTGCCGGCTGCACTTTACCCGCGGCGAACCGGTGGGCCGCGCACCCGCGCCGGAGGCGGCCTGGGACGCGGCCCACTTCCGGCAGCAGCGGGAGAAGAACCGGGCGTATTATCAGGAGCATCTGGTGGAAAACAAGCTGGCCATCGCACAGCTGACGCAGAAGCTGCAGAACACGCTGCTGCTACGGGCGGAGGACGAGGGCGGTACGGGCCGCGCCGGGAGGCTGCGGCCGGAGCTGGCCTGGCGCGCCGGGGCGCTGGGGGACGAGAGGGTGTTTTCCCGCCGGTCGCCGCAGGAGCCGGGAGAGCTGTCCGTGGACCTGCTGCTGGACGGCTCGGCCTCGCAGAACCGGCAGCAGGAGAAGCTGGCCACACAGGCGTATCTCATCGCGGAGAGCCTGAGCCGGTGCCGCATCCCCGTGCGGGTGACGGCGTTCTGCTCCGTCAGCGGCTGCACGGTGCTGCGGGTGCTGCGGGACTATGACCATCCGGAGCAGAACGAGGGGGTATTCGACTATGTGGCCGCGGGGTGGAACCGGGACGGGCTGGCCCTGCGGGCCATGGGCTGGCTGCTGCGGCAGCGGCGCAGCGAGCAGTCGCTGCTGCTGGTGCTCTCGGACGCCAGCCCCAACGACGACCAGCGGATACCCAACGGCCTGGGCGGATGGGCCTACACCGGGAAGCGCGGCGTGGACGACACGGCGGCGGAGGCCGCGGCCCTGCGGCTGCGGGGCGTGCTGCCGGTGTGTCTGTTCACCGGAAGCGACCGGGAGGTGCCGGACGCCCGGCGTATCTACGGACAGGCCATGGAGCGCCTGCCGGCCATCGGGTGGCTGGCAGACGCGGTGACGCGGCTGATCCGGGGCCAGCTGCGGCGGGGATAGGACGGAATGCGACACAAAACGACAGAAAGAGACACACCGAAGGGTGTGTCTCTTTCGCTGCTCAATACCAGGTGATGCCCTCCAGATCCTGTATCTGCACCCGCAGGTCCTCCAGCAGTGTCTCCGCGGCGGCGGAGAGGGCGCGGCCCTTGGGTGTGACCAGGTAGAAGGTGCGCTCCGCCGGCGGGTGGGCCAGGCGCAGCACCTGCACGTTGCTGAACATCCGCAGATAGGGCTCGGTGGCGCCGGCGGGGATGATGCTCCAGCGCTTGCCGCAGGCGGGCAGGGTCTCGGCCAGCTGGGGTGTGTCGGTGTACAGCAGGGGGCGGGCATCCACGCCGTACCAGTAGTCGTGCCATTGCAGTATCTCTGGCTGGCCGTAGATGAGTATCTCGTCCTGCACGTGCAGGGTGGTGGCCTCTACCGGTTCCGTCAGTGCCACCGTTTTGGGCACCACAAGGAAGAAGCCCTCGCGGAACAGGGGCTTGGCTTCGATCTGCAGATCGTAGTGCAATGCGCCGTCCACGATGGCCATGTCCGCGTCGCCCCGGGCCACGGCGGACACCGCCTGGTCCGTCCGCATGGACTCCACCCACAGGTTCACCGGCAGCTCGCGCTCCAGAAAGCGCTGGTACACCGGGGGCAGGATGTACTGGTTGGCGGTGTAGGCGGCGATGACGTGGAGAAACTCACGCTTTTCCGCGGCGGCGAAGGTCTGCGTCTCCGAGAGCAGGTTCTGCCACCGGCGGGCCAGAGGCAGGAAGTGCTGGCCCGCATCCGTCAGGGTGATGCGGCGCTGGCCCTTGCCGCGGTGGAACAGGGGCGCGCCCACCTGGTCCTCCAGCGACTTCAGCCGGGCGGACAGGGACGGCTGGGTGATGTACAGCGCCTCGGCGGCGGCGGTCATGGTGCCGTGGTCCAGCACGGCGAAAAAGGTCTCGATGTCCTGGTTGGTCATAGGCGGCTCTCCAAATTATAGTTTATGTCTATATTATACCGTAGAATAATCAATTTTACAAGCACCAACCTTTGTGGTATGATTTGGCCACAATACAGAAAGGAGTTGTTCCCTATGACAAACACGAAAACCAAGACTTCCCCGGCAAAGGTGATCGCCGCTGTTGTGATCGCGGTTATTCTGGCGTTCACGCTGGTGTGCCTGCTGACGGGGAACATCAACCCCGTGTGCTGTGTCACCGCCATACTGATGCCGGTGTGGCTGGCCGCCGAGCTGCGCCTGCTGTGCACGCTGCTGTAACGGGGCACCGGCTGATTTTGCTGTTTTCTTCCCTTTTCTCTTTCTTATTTGCGAAAAACGCGGACGCAGGTGCGTCCGCGTTTTTCATCGTCCGGACGCGTAAAGACGGCGCAAAGAATACTACGAACTCCGAACTATTTTCCCGAAAAAACCCTGTATTTGTAACGCTTTCGTGAATTCTGCGCCGTCCCGCTTGCAAGTCGGCGGCGGGGATGGTACACTTACACATTATTACAGTTTTACCCTGGGTGCGTGGGCGCTGCAGGCGGAAAAAGGAGGGACGGATATGGCCGGATTCAGCGTGAAAAAACCGCTGACGATCTTTGTGACGGTGCTGGGCATTATCGTGCTGGGCGTGGTGGCGTATCTGAAAATGACACCGGATCTGCTGCCCAACATGGACTTTCCCTATGTCATCATCGTCACTTCTGATCCCGGCGCCAGCCCGGAGTCCATTGAGCAGTCCATCACCAGGCCGGTGGAGCAGTCCATGGCTACGCTGGATAAGATCAAGACCGTCACCTCCACCAGCCAGGACAGCGTATCCATGGTCACGCTGGAGTTTGAGGACGGCGCCAATATGGATACCATCAGTGTGGACATCCAGCAGAAGATCTCCGTATTGCAGGGCAGCTGGGACGACACCGTCTCCGCCCCCTATGTGCTGAAGATCAATCCATCCATGCTGCCGGTGATGGTGGCCGCCGTGTCCCGGGAGGACATGGACGTGTACGCGCTCAGCGATTTCGTCACCGGAGAGCTGTCCCCCAAGCTGGAGGGCGTGTCCGGTGTGGCCAGCATTTCGGTCAGCGGCGCCGTGACCCGGGAGGCCCATGTGATCCTGGACGAGGCCAAGCTGGACGCCCTGTCGGAGAAGCTGGCGGATGCGGTGCGTACCGAACTGAACAAGACGAAGCTGGATCTGCAGAAGGCCAAGGACCAGGTGGAAAAGGGGCAGGCACAGCTGGATGAGGCCAAGGAGGCCATTGCCGCCGGCGCGGCGGCCAAGGCGGGCGCGGCGGTGGATAAGCTGTACGAATATCTGAAGGAGGCCCGGGGCCAGATCCCGGGGCCAGACCCGGATCCGGATCCCGGTGAGCCGCCCATCACCGTGCCCGGGGAGAAGGAGCTGGAACAGCTAAAAAAGACGCTGGAACGGCTGAACGCGACGCTGGATAAGCTGATGCAGGATCTGGAAAGCGGCGAGCTGAAGCGGGAGGTCACCAGTGAGGTCTATGACCTGACGCTCTCCCTGATCAACGGCATTACCCAGCTGACGGAGGCGCAGATACAGCTGGATGAGGCCATGACCCAGATCGAGGCCGGCATGGACCAGATCAACGAGGCGTACAAGTCCATCGCCGACCAGACGGACGTGGGCGGGATGCTGTCCATCTCCGCCGTCAGCCAGCTGCTGACGGCACAGAATTTCGCCATGCCTGCCGGGTACATTGAGGACGACAGCGGCGTGAAATACATGGTATCCGTGGGCGAGAACGTGTCCTCCCGCCAGGAGCTGGAGGATATGGTGCTGCTGGACCTGGGCATGGACGGCATCGAGCCGGTGACCCTGGGCGACATCGCCACCGTGGTGGTCACGGACAACGCCGGGGAGCTGTACACCAAGGTCAACGGCGACAACGGCATTCTCATCACCTTTACCAAGCAGTCCAACTACGCCACGGCGGAGGTGTCCAATAACATCAGCGCACGGTTCGAGGAGCTGGAGGGCCAGTACGAGGGATTGTCCTTCGCGCCGCTGATGGACCAGGGCGACTATATCTACCTGATCGTGGAGACCATCACCTCGTCGCTGCTGTGGGGCGCGCTGTTCTCCGTGGTCATTCTGTACCTGTTCCTGCGGGATTGGCGGCCAACGGTCATCACGCTGGTATCTATCCCCGTCAGCGTGATCTTTGCCATCGTACTTATGTACTTCACCGGCGTGACCATCAACATGATCTCCCTGAGCGGTCTGGCCGTGGCGGTGGGTATGCTGGTGGATAACTCCGTGGTGGTCATTGAGAATATCTACCGCCTGCGGGCCAAGGGCGCCACCATCATTCAGGCGGCGGTGTCCGGCGCGGGCCAGGTGCTGGGCGCGGTGACGGCCTCTACCCTGACCACCGTGTGCGTGTTCGCGCCCATCGTGTTCGTAGAGGGCCTGACCCGCCAGCTGTTCACCGATCTGGCGCTGACCATCACCTACTCGCTGCTGGCCAGCCTGCTGGTGGCGCTGACACTGGTGCCGGCGATGGCCAGCGGTATGCTGCGCCGGCCCATGGTGCAGAAGCCGGGCCTGCTGGACAAGGTCTATCCCGCCTATCGGAAGGCCATCGCTTTTTCGCTGGACCACAAGGCCGGCGTGCTGCTGCTGTCGCTGGTGCTGCTGGTGACCAGTGCCGGCGCGTGCCTGCGCCGCGGCTTTACCTTTATGCCGGAGATGGATATGAACAACCTGTCCCTGACCATCACCATGCCGGAGGACACCTCTCGCGAGGAGGCGGTACGGCTGGCCGACGAGGTGCTGGAGCGGGTGATGACTGTGGACGACGTGCAGGATGCCGGCTTTATGATGGGCGGCGGCACCATGGGCGGCCTGAACATGGGCGGTGCCATGGGCGGCACCTCCGGCGGCAGCTATGACGTGGAGGGCTACATCACCATGCCGGAGGGGACCTTCGGCTCTGTGGCGGGGAAGGAGATCGAGACGCTGTGTGCCGACCTGCCCTGTGAGGTGACGGCCAGCGGCGTGATGAGCGGTATGATGAGCTATATGACCGGCAGCGGCGTGTCGCTGCAGGTGTTCGGCAGCGATATGACGGATCTGCAGAGCAGTGCCCGGACCATCGCCCGGCGGCTGGAGCAGGTGGAGGGCGTCGGTGAGGTCAGCGACGGGCTGGACGCCTCGGCCCCGGCGCTGCAGGTGACCATCGACCGGAAGGCGGCGGCGGAGAAGGGGCTGACCGTGGCCCAGGTGTATATGCAGATCGCCGCGGCGCTGCAGAGCAGCGCCAGCGTCTCTGATGTGACGCTGGACAGCGAGGACATGGACCTGACCGTGGACGCGGCGGAGGGCAGCGTCCTCAAGCGGGAGAACCTGCTGGAGCTGGAGTTGTCGGCGGAGAGCAGCGCGTCCTCCGCCATGACCGGGAGCACCTCGGGCATGACCGGCAGCGCCTCAGGCATGACCGGCAGCAGCGCCGCGGGGCAGCTGACCGGCGGCAGTGAGGAGGACAAGACCTTCAAGCTGGGCGATGTGGCCACCGTGACGGAGACGGTGTCCATGAACACCATCTCCCGTGACCAGCAGCGCCGGTGCGTTACCGTGACCGCCGCCATCGCCGATGGCTACAACGTCACCCACGTGACCTCCGCGGCGCAGCAGGCCGTCAGCGGTCTGACGCTGCCGGAGGGCGTCACTGCGGAATTCAACGGAGAGAACGAGCAGATCATGGAGGCCATGAGCCAGCTGCTGCTGATGCTGCTGCTGGGCGTGGTGCTGGTGTACTTCATCATGGTGGCACAGTTCCAGTCACTGAAGTCCCCGTTCATCGTCATGTTTACCATCCCGCTGGCCTTTACCGGCGGCTTCCTGGCCCTGCTGATCGCGGGGATCGAGGTATCTGTCATCAGCCTGATCGGCTTTGTGATGCTGGTGGGCATCATCGTCAACAACGGTATCGTGCTGGTGGATTACATCAACCAGCAGCGGCTGTCCGGCATGGAGCGCCGGGAGGCGATCATCGACGCGGGCGTGACCCGCCTGCGGCCGATCCTGATGACCAGTCTGACAACGATTTTGGGCCTGATCGTCACCGCCACGGCGAAAAACGCCGGCACGGCGCTGATGCAGCCCATCGCCGTGGTCTGTATCGGCGGACTGCTGTACGCCACGCTGATGACGCTGTTCGTGGTGCCCTGTATGTACGACATGATGAACAAGAAGGACATGCAGAAGGTGGACGAGAGCGAATTGCAGATCGTGGATATGTGAGCAAAAAAAGAAAGCCCCGCGGGGCTTTCTTTTTTTACGCTTAATAGGCCAGCTTCTCGGCCAGATAGGCCTTCAGCTCGCTGATGGGGATACGCACCTGCTCCATGGTGTCGCGCTCGCGGACGGTGACGCAGTTGTCGCCGGCCTTCTCCGCGTCGCCCACGGTGTCGAAGTCCACGGTGATGCAGAAGGGCGTGCCCACCTCGTCCTCGCGGCGGTAGCGCTTGCCGATGGAGCCGGTCTCGTCGAAGTCCAGCATCCACTCCTTGGACAGGTCCTCGTAGATCTTGCGGGCGGGCTCGGAGAGCTTCTTGCTCAGGGGCAGGATGGCGGCCTTGTAGGGGGCCAGGGCCGGGTGCAGATGCAGCACCACGCGGACGTCGTTCTTCTCCGCGTCCACGATCTCCTCGTCGTAGGCGTCCACCAGCACGGCCAGGACGCTGCGCTCCACGCCCAGAGAGGGCTCGACCACATAGGGGATGTAGCGCTCGTTGGTCTCGGGGTCGAAGTAGGTCAGGTCCTTGCCGGACACGGTCTGGTGCTGGGTCAGGTCGTAGTCGGTGCGGTCGGCCACGCCCCACAGCTCGCCCCAGCCGAAGGGGAACAGGAACTCGAAGTCCGTGGTGGCCTTGGAGTAGAAGCACAGCTCCTCGGGGTCGTGGTCACGCAGGCGGAGGTTCTCGTCCTTCAATCCGATGCCCAGCAGCCAGTTGTGGCAGAAGGTGCGCCAGTAGTTGAACCACTCCAGGTCGGTGCCGGGCTTGCAGAAGAACTCCAGCTCCATCTGCTCGAACTCGCGGACGCGGAAGATGAAGTTGCCCGGGGTGATCTCGTTGCGGAAGGACTTGCCGATCTGGCAGACGCCGAAGGGCAGCTTGCGGCGGGTGGTGCGCTGGGTGTTCACAAAGTTGGTGAAGATGCCCTGGGCCGTCTCGGGACGGAGATAGACGGTGTTCTTGGCGTCCTCGGTGACGCCCTGGAACGTCTTGAACATCAGGTTGAACTGGCGGATGTCGGTGAAGTTGTGCTTGCCGCAGCTGGGGCAGGGGAGGTTGTGCTCCTCCACAAAGTCCTTCATCTCCTGCTGGGAGAAGGCGTCGATGGGCTTGCTGAGCTCAAAGCTGTTCTCGTGGCACCAGTCCTCGATGAGCTTATCGGCGCGGAAGCGCTCCTTGCACTCCTTGCAGTCCATCAGGGGATCGGAGAAGCCGGCCAGATGGCCGCTGGCTACCCAGGTCTGGGGGTTCATGAGGATGGCGGCGTCCTGCCCCACGTTGTAGGGGTTCTCCTGGACAAATTTCTTCCACCAGGCCTTCTTGATGTTGTTCTTCAGCTCCACGCCCAGGGGGCCGTAGTCCCAGGTGTTGGCCAGGCCGCCGTAGATCTCGCTGCCGGCAAAGATGATGCCGCGGTTTTTGCAGAGGGCGACGATCTTGTCCATCGTTTTTTCGGTGTTTTTCATGGTGAGGTTCCTCCTATATGAAGTGTTTTGGCAACAAAAAAACGCCCTGAGCCGGTAAGGCTCAGGGCGAACTAAACATAGTCCGTGGTTCCACCTGAATTTGGATACTTCCACACTCTTCTGCCGGTAACGGGGCTTCCGGCGGGCATTTCCTCCCGCGGCTCAGGGCCGCCACGCCCGTCATCGCCTGTATCAGGAAAAGAATAGCACGTTTCAGGGTGGTTGTCAAGCACGCAAAGCAAAAACCGCCGCAGCTGCGGCGGTTTTCGGCTGTTTTCGGTTACTTTCCGGCGGCCATGACCTTTCCGGCGGCATCCACCACCAGACGGTCGGTCTTTGCGCCGGCGGCGCTCTTGCTGAAGCTCACCGTCCACGCGCCGGAGGTGACGTCATAGGTGGCGTACACCTGATCGTACGCGCCGGTGTACTGCGCCTTGGCCGCGTCGATGGCGGCCTGCTGGCTGACGCTCTTGCGGCCGATCTGGGCGGTGCCCAGAATGGACAGCAGCGCATCGCGGTTGGCGTTCCACACCTCGGTGGTCATGGTCTCGGAGGGGGAAGCCACATAGCTGCCCGGTACGTCCTCAAAAAAGATGTCCGCCATGACCATGGTGCCCTTTTCCGTGTTCTCCTCCGTGTGCTGCCAGACCTTCATGCCGTTGGCAAGGGTGATCTCCTCACTGGTGACGCCGGTGCCGCAGATGCCGTAGCCTCCCGTCCAGCACAGCAGCGTGTAGCTGACAGTGGGGTCATCGGTCTTGTAGAAGCGGATGCCCTCGGTCTTGTCGGTGCCGTTGTCGGACACCTGCTCCCAGCTCCAGCCCTCCGGCAGCTCCAGCTTCATGTCCACATAGCCGTGGGTGAACTCGGCGGTGGTGACGGTGGGCTGGGGATTCGGCGCGGGATCGGGGTCGGGCTTGTCGTCGTTGTTCTTTTTGCCGCAGGCCATCAGCGACAGGGCGCAGGCCAGGGCCAGGATAAATGCCAAAAACTTCTTCATGGGGGTCGTGCCTCCTTTTCTGTCTCTATTTGTTTGTGTATATACACCGCCCGGGGGCGGGGAGGGCGATGGGACCGCCCTCTATCCACTAAGACGGAGCGCGGCGGGGTTTAGTTCCGCTTTTCTTATTCGCGGCCCTCGGGCAGCTGGGCGATGACGGTCTTGTACAGATGGCGGAAGAAGAACAGCGTCAGCGTCAGGGAGAATACCTCCGCGATGGGGTAGCTCCACCACACCAGGTCGCTGTTGCCCACGGAGGCGCCGTACCGGGCCAGCACATAGGCGATGGGGATCAGGAACACCAGCTGGCGGACGATGGAGGTGATCATGGAGTACAGGGATCTGCCCAGCGCCTGGAAGGAGGCGCCCAGGGCGATGCACGCGCCGGCCATGCAGAAGCTGATGGAGATGATCCGCAGGGCGGGTATGCCCACGGAGAGCATGGTGTCGGTGGCGTCAAATATCTTCAGCAGAGGGCCGGGGAGGACCCAGAAGAGGACGGTGCCGAAGACCATGATGATGGAGGCGTACAGCGCGCCGCGCTTGATGGTCTCCACCATGCGCTTGCGGTTCCGGGCGCCGTAGTTATAGGCGACGATGGGCACCACGCCGTTGTTCATACCGAAGACGGGCATGAAGATAAAGGAATTCAGCTTGAAGTACGCGCCGAAGGCGGTGGCCGCCGTCTCGTGGGCGGCGTGGTAGGTGATGAGTATCTTGTTCATCAGGAACGTCATCACCGAACCGATGGCGATCATAATGACGCTGGGCAGGCCGATGGCATAGATCTCGCCGATGAGCCGGAAGTCCGGGCGGAAGCCCTTGATGGACAGGGTGATGTCGGTATTCTTCTTGTGGTTGAAGTATATGGCCAGGGCGCAGCCGCAGAACTGGCCGATGATGGTGGCCACGGCAGCGCCGGTAACGCCCATGTTCAGGGTAAAGATGAAGATGGGGTCCAGAATGATATTGATGATGGCGCCCAGACCTTGGGTGTACATACTGAGGATAGACCGCCCGGTGCCCTGGAGCAGCCGTTCGTACATGATCTGGCAGAACATACCCAGCGAGCCGATGGTCACCACCCGCAGGTAGTCGTTGCCCATGCGGATGATGTTCTCTATCTGGGTCTGGGAACGGAAGAACAGGTCGGAGCAGGTGGCACCCAAAAGGGCGGAGATGACGAACCCCACCAGCGCCAGCAGTATGCCGTGGTTGGCGACCTTGTCGGCGCGTTCACGCTGTCCGGCACCCAGTGCCCGGCCCATCAGGGCGTTGACGCCCACGGCGGTGCCGGTGGCCAGACCGATCATCAGGTTCTGGGCGGGGAAGGCCAGCGAAACGGCGGTGAGCGCCTGCTCGCTGACACGGCTGACGAACACGCTGTCCACAATGTTGTACAGGGCCTGCACCAGCATGGACGCGATGATGGGCAGGGACATATTCCAGATCAGCTTGGAAATGGGCATGACGCCCAGCTTGTTTTCTTCGGGCAAGGTATCACTCTTTTCTGTGCGAAATATTCAGTGTCTCTTATTGTATCATGTATATCCATAAAAGGAAATCCCCGAAATGCGCTTTTTCTGCACATTTCGGGGGTGTTTTTTGTTGAAATAACGCAAAATTATTTCGCGCGGCGAAGCAGTTTACCGGCGGGAGAAAAAGGCCCGGATCTCCTCCGCCGTGCAGGCGGCGCTGCCCTGGGCGAAGCCGTCCCGGCCGCCGCCCCGGCCATGGAGCGCGTCGTTCATGTCCTTCACCAGCGGCCGGATATCCTGTCCGGCATGGATGACGGTGTATTTATACGCCCCGTCCGCTCCGGCGAACACGGCGCAGCGGCCGCCGCACGTCTGGGCCACGGCGTCGCACAGGCGGCGGACACCGTCACCCTCCAGCGGCGCGGTGATGAGCACGGTGTCGCCCTTGCCGGCGTATTCCGCGGCCGTGTGGGCGAAGACCTGCGCTTCCAATCCGGCGGCGCGCTCCCTGGCGGCCAGCAGCTCGGACTGCATCCGCTCCACGGCGGCAAAGGACGCCTCCGGCTTTACCGACAGCGATTGCCCGATCTGGCGGGATTGTTCCCAGCAGGCGGAGAGATGGTCCAGCGCTCGCTGGCCGCACAGCAGCTCCAGCCGCACGCCGTCGCGGAATTTCTGCCAGCCCACGAACTTCACCAGGCCCACCTGGCCGCTGGCGGCCACATGGGTGCCGCAGCAGGCGCACAGGTCCGCGCCGGGAAACTCCGTAAGGCGCACAGGCCCCTCCAGGGCTTTTTTGCTGCGGTAGGGCAGGGCGGCCAGCTCCTCCGGGGAGGGATACCAGATGTGGATGGGGTGGTTTTCCCAGATGTACCGGTTGGCGCGGCGTTCGATGTCCTGCACCTGCTCCCAGCTGATGTCGGCGTTGTAGTCGATGGTCACGGTGTCCGCGCCCAGGTGGAAGCCCACGTTGTCGCAGTGGAAGGCGCTGCACAGCATACCGGAGACGATGTGCTCGCCGGAGTGCTGCTGCATATGGTCGAAGCGGCGCGCCCAGTCGATGCGGCCGCTGACCTCCGCGCCTTCGGGCAGCGCCCGGTCGCACAGGTGGGTGACGACGCCGTCCTTTTCATGGACGTCCAGCACGCGGGCATCCCCCAGCGTGCCGTGGTCGGCGGGCTGTCCGCCGCCCTCGGGATAGAAGGCCGTGCGGTCCAGTACCACCGCAAAGCCGCCCTTCACAGCCCCGCAGGACTCCACCACGGCGGTGAAGTCCTGCAGAAAGGCGTTTTCGTAGTAGAGCTTGACGGTGGCCATCAGTCGTCCTTCTCCACCTCGCCCACGATGGCGATGTGCAGCTCATCCAGCTGCTTCTGCTCTACGGTGGACGGCGCGCCCATCATGATATCCTGGGCGTTCTTGTTCATGGGGAAGGGGATGATCTCGCGGATGGAGCTTTCGCCGGCCAGCAGCATGACCATGCGGTCCACGCCCGGGGCGATGCCCGCGTGGGGAGGCGCACCGTAGCAGAAGGCGTTGTACATGGCGGGGAACTTCTTTTTCACGTCCTCCTCGCCCAGGCGCACCAGCTCGAAGGCCTTGATCATGATCTCGGGGTCGTGGTTACGGACGGCGCCGGAGGACAGCTCCACGCCGTTGCACACCAGGTCGTACTGGTTGGCGTAGATGTCCAGGGGGTCGATCTCGCCGCGCTCGGCCTTCAGCAGGATATCCATGCCGCCGTTGGGCATGGAGAAGGGGTTGTGGCAGAACTCCAGCTCGCCGGACTCGTCGCCGATCTCATACATGGGAAAGTCCACGATCCAGCAGAACTCATAGCGCTCCTTGTCGAAGTGGTTTTCGCAGGCGGCGCCGAAGGTCTTGATGAGCACGCCCACGGACTTGGTGGCGTATTGGCCTGCGGTTGCCAGCACCAGGGTGCCCGGCTTCAGGTCGATGATCTTGCCCAGCTCGGCCTCCACCGGGGCGACGAACTTGGCGATGCCGCCGGCCAGCTGGCCGTTTTCGTCCACCTTGAACCAGTAGGCCTTGCTGCCGGACTGGACCTCGCAGTCGGTGAGCAGCTTCTCCACCTGCTTGCGGGTCAGGGCGCAGTCGCTGATGGGCACCATCTTTACGGTCTGGCCCTTGAAGGCCTCGAACTCGCTGGCGACGAACAACTCGCTGACGTTTTTGCAGGTCAGGTCGATACGCAGGTCGGGCTTATCGGAGCCGTAGGTCTCCATGGCGGTGTTGTAGGGGATGCGGCGGAAGGGGGCGGAGGAGGCTACGTTATAGGTGCCGAACTTGGCGAAGATGGGGGGCAGCACGTCCTCCAGCACGGCGAAGATATCGTCCTGGGTGGCGAAGGCCATCTCCATATCCAGCTGATAGAACTCGCCGGGGCTGCGGTCGCCGCGGGCATCCTCGTCGCGGAAGCAGGGGGCGATCTGGAAATAGCGGTCGAAGCCGGAGGTCATCAGCAGCTGCTTGAACTGCTGGGGGGCCTGGGGCAGGGCGTAGAACTTGCCGGGGTGCTTGCGGGCGGGCACCAGATAGTCGCGGGCGCCCTCGGGGGAGCTGGCGGTCAGGATGGGGGTGGTGATCTCCAGGAAGCCGTGCTCCATCATGGCGGCGCGCAGGGCGGCCACCACCTGGCAGCGCAGGATGATGTTCTGCTTCACCGCCGGGTTACGCAGGTCCAGATAGCGGTACTTCAGCCGCTGGGTCTCGTCGGCCTCGCGGCTGCGGTTGATCTCGAAGGGCAGGGCGTTATAGCGGCAGCGGCCCAGCACCTCGATCTTGGTGGGGACCACCTCGATCTCGCCGGTGGGCAGCTTGGGGTTCTTGCTGGCGCGCTCGCGGACGGTGCCCTCCACGCTGATGGTGGACTCCTTGTTCAGGCCCTTGATGACCTTCAGGTCGGCCTCGTCCTCCACCACCACCTGGGTGGTGCCGTAGAAGTCACGCAGCACCACGAAGGCCAGGCTGCCGCCTACCTCGCGGACATTCTCCATCCAGCCCACGATCTTCACGGACTTGCCCGCATCGCTGGCGCGCAGCTCGTTGCAGGTATGTGTACGCATCTGCATCATTGTTGTTTTCCTCCCATTTATGATTGTGTTTTGTATAACCTTATTGAATTATTACGGATCGTTTATCAAAAACGCCGCCCCCTACACCCGTCTGCCGGAAATGCTTTGCGCCGTAGGGTAAGGCGCTTACTTCTCCACGATGACCTTGCCCTTGTTCCGCTCCGCCAGACCGTCGCGCACCCGCGCCAGGGTGGCGGCAAAGTCCAGGGTGGTTTGCTCGCCGCTGGTCATATCCTTGCAGGCGATGACGTTGTTTTTCACCTCGTCCTCGCCCAGGAACACCACATAGGGCACGCCGGTCTTGTCGGCGTAGTTCATCTTGGCCTTGAACTTTTTTTGCTCGGTGTACAGCTGGGTCCGCACGCCGGCGTCTCGCAGCTTTGTGGCCAGTGTGACGGCGGCGGACAGGTCCTCGGTCATGGGCAGGATCAGTACGTCCGCCGGAGCGGTGGGCAGATCGCCGTTGAGCATTCCCTGCTCGCCCAGCACGTAGAACAGCCGGGTCAGGCCGATGGAGATGCCCACGCCGGGCAGCTGCTTGTCGGTGTAGTATTCCGCCAGGTTGTCATACCGGCCGCCGGAGCAGACGGAGCCGATCTCCGGGTGGTCCAGCAGCGCCGTCTCGTACACGGTGCCGGTGTAGTAATCCAGGCCCCGGGCAATGGTCAGGTCCACGGCAAAGTTCTCCTCCGGCACGCCGAAGGCGGACAGGTATTTCACCACGGTTTTCAGCTGGTCCAGGCCCTCGTCAAACGTCTCGTTCCGGCCGGCGTAGCCCTCCAGGGCGGAGAGTACCTGATCGTTGCTGCCGGTGATGGCGATGAATTTCAGGATCTCATCGGCGCTTTCGGCGGACACGCCCACCTCGTCGATCAGCAGGGTACGGACCTTCTCTGCGCCGATCTTGTCCAGCTTGTCCACGGTACGCATGATGTCGCCGGCCTTGTCGGTCAGGCCCAGCATGGCATAAAAGCCGTTGAGGATCTTGCGGTTGTTCACCCGGATGCAGAAGCGCCTGAGCCCCAGCTCACTGAACGCACGGTAGATGATGGCGGGCATCTCGGCCTCGTTGGTGATGTCCAGCTTGCCGTCGCCGATCACGTCGATATCCGCCTGATAGAACTCACGGAAGCGGCCGCGCTGGGCGCGCTCGCCCCGGTAGACCTTGCCGATCTGGTAGCGGCGGAAGGGGAAGGACAGGTCGTTGTAGTGCAGGGCCACATACTTGGCCAGCGGCACCGTCAGGTCAAACCGCAGGGCCAGGTCGGCGTCGCCCTTGTTGAAGCGGTAGATCTGCTTCTCCGTTTCGCCGCCGCCCTTGGCCAGCAGCACCTCCGCCGCCTCGATCACCGGGGTGTCCAGCGGGGTGAAGCCGTACAGGGAATAGGTGCGGCGCAGGATGTCCATCATGCGCTCCATCTGCTGCTGCGGCTTGGGCAGCAGCTCCATAAAGCCGGACAGGGTCCGGGGGGTCATCTCAGCCATTTTCCGTCTCTCCTTTATCTTCGGTGGTTTCGTTTTGCTCGTTTGTCTCCGGCAGCTCCTCCGCACCGGGCGTTAGCGTGTGGGCGGCGGCCTCGCGGGCGGCCTCGGCCTCCGCCTCGTGCTTCAGCTCCCAGGCGACCTCGCGGTAGATATCATCCAGGGCCCGGCCCTTCTTCGCGCCGATGCGCTGGCCGATGACACCGCCGACTATGGCCAGCGCCAGGCCCGCATACCACAGCCCCGGCACAATGACAGGCAGCAGCAGGCCCGCCAGCGCACCGAACCAGACGCCCAGCTCCTCGCAGTGGCCCCGGACGGCGTGGTAGGCACCTTTTTTCTCCCGGAGGTGCGTCATTCGCTTCAGCTGCGCCAGGCACATACCGACCCGCAGCAGCGCCAGCGCCGTCAGCGGGATGAAGATGTCCCGCACGTGGTTGTTGATGAAGTCCAAAACAGCCTGCATAGCGTTCTCCTTTGTGTTTGTGTCGGCGGCGCGGACGAAAAAACGCTCTCGTCCCTGCATTGGGACGAGAGCGTAAAACACTTCGTGGTGCCACCCAAATTCGGCCTTGCGGCCCTTTTTGCTCCTGTTACGGGGAGCGCGCCGTGGATGTTTCCATCCCCGCTAACTCGCTGTCTTCACCTGTGCCTTGCCGCGGTGCGCTTTCAGCCGATGGCGCACCTCTCTTGCAGCGGCGGTGTACAGGCTACTCCTGCGAGGTCTGCACGGTTATCCCTTATTGTATGCGATTTGCCGATGGTTGTCAAGCCGTAAAGGGCTTGTTCTTGGGGTTGACGATGTCACGCCAGTCCAGGTCGCCCCGGTCCAGACCCAGCACCAGCATCTCGGCGGTGGCCAGGTTGCTGGCAAAGGGCACGTTGTTCTGGTCGCACAGGCGGGAAATATACGTGATGTCTGCGTCCGGCGTTTTCTGGTTGGGGTCACCGAAGCACAGCACCATATCGATCTCATTATAGGCGATGCGGGCGGCGATCTGCTGTCCGCCGCCGTGGGCGAAGGACAGGAAGCGGTGTATGGTCAGCCCGGTAGCGTCGGCGATCTGCTGGCCGGTGCGGGCGGTGGCGCAGAGGGTGTGCTTGGCCAGGATGCCGCAGTAGGCGGTGCAGAACTGGACCATCAGCTCTTTCCGGTTGTCGTGTGCCATCAATGCAATATTCATGGAGGGCTCCTTTCCTTATATCTTCATCAGCGGGGTTTTCTGCCCCATGATGCGTTTCGCAATGTTTTCATAGGCCCGGGCGGCGTAGTAGTTCTGCTCCCGCAGCACCAGTCCGCGGTTCAGGCAGTAGGGGACGTCCGGGTCCTCCGGTATCACGCCCAGCAGCGGCAGGCCCGCCGCGTCGATGGCGTCGTCGATGGTGGTGTGCAGCTGACGCAGCACCTTTTTGGACACGCGCCCCACCACCAGATGCACCGTCCCGCTGGGAAAGGCGGACAGCTCTGCGGCGGTGCGCTGGGCGTCCCGCATGGCGGACACGTCCGTGGTGGTGATGACGATCACCTGGTCGGCCATGCACGCTGCCATCTGGAAGCCCTGGCCCAGTCCGGCGGGCGCGTCGATCAGGCACCAGTCGTAGCTTTCCCGTATCTCACGCGCCAGCGCCTGCAGCTTCGGAACCGACAGGGACAGCGGTCGGTCGGCCATGGGCGCGGTCAGCAGGGAGAGGGAGGGGTATCGCTCATGGGGCACCGCCGCCTCATGCAGGGTGCAGCGGCCCTCCAGCACGTCGGAGAAGTCCATCAGCGCCCGGTCGCTGAGCCCCAGCGCCAGATCCAGGTTCCGCAGGGTGATGTCACAGTCCAGGCACAGCACCCGCTGCCCCATGTGGGCCAGTGACAGCGCCACGTTGGCGGTGAAGGTGGTCTTGCCGGTGCCGCCCTTGCCGGACGCCACGGCGATGATCTTGCCCATGGACTTCCTCCTTTCACGGGCCGCCTATACCAGCGGCGCTTTTTTGATCCGGGCAAAGGCCCGGGGAAATTGCTTCGGTGTGTGCTGTGTTTTTTCGATGGATACGATGCGGTGCACCACGTCCGTCTCCGGCACGGTGTAGTCCGTGACGCCGGAGAGCTGTCCGCCCAGCTGGGCGATGGCGCTGCGGGCCTGCCGTATCTCCTCGTCGGTGGAGACGGACTTCATGGCGGCGAACTGTCCGCCTACCTTTACCAGCGGCAGCGTCAGCTCGCACAGTACGTTCAGCTGGGCCACGGCACGGGAGGCCGCCAGATCGAACTGCTCCCGGTGCTGCGCGGCGAATTCCTCCGCCCGGGCGTGGACGCAGGTCACATTCTTCAGGCCCAGGTCCGTCTGGACCTCCTTCAGGAAGTCCACCCGCTTGCCCAGACTGTCCAGCAGCGTGAAGCGGGCGTCCGGCGTCAAGATCGCCAGCACCATGCCGGGAAAGCCTGCGCCGGTGCCTACGTCGATGACGCGCTTGCCGGACAGGTCCAGCTGCGCCGCCAGCGCCGCGCAGTCCAGTAGGTGCAGGGTGGCAACGTCCCGGGGCGCGGTGATGGCCGTGAGGTTCATGACCTTGTTCTTTTCCAGCAGCAGTTCGGCGTAGCGCGCCAGCTTGTCCGCGGCGGCGGGGTCCAGGTCCAGGGCCGTCAGGCCGGCGGTCAGGAGGTCCCTCATTTCTGCTGTGCCTTCAGCAGGTCGCGGATCTCGGTCAGCAGCTCCTCGCTGGTGGGAGCCGGTTCTTCCTCCTCCTGCGGCTCCTCGTTCTTTTTGCCCAGCTTGTGCAGCTGGTTGATGGTCTTGACCATCAGGAAGATGACGAAGGCCACCAGAACAAAGTCAATGACCGTGCTCAGAAACGTGCCGATGCCCAGGGTAACGGCCTCGGTGACCACCTGGCCTGCCTCGTCCAGCACCTCCGGCTTCAGCACGATATTCAGCTGTCCCAGATCCACGCCGCCGATGAGCAGGCCGATCAGGGGCATGAACACATCGTTCACCAGAGAGGTGGTGATCTTACCGAACGCGGTACCGATGATCACGCCGACGGCCATGTCCATTACGTTGCCGCGCATGGCGAATTCCTTGAATTCCGCAAAAAACTTCTTCATGTGTAAAAGCTCCTATACTAAAAGTATAATTACGGACAACTATTACGATACGCTATCAGTGCAGCGGTACCAGGCGCTCCTTGCCGCCCATGTAGGGCTGCAGCGCCTTGGGCACCAGCACGGAGCCGTCCGCCTGCAGGTTGTTCTCCAGCAGGGCGATCAGCATACGGGGCGGGGCTACCACGGTGTTGTTCAGGGTGTGGGGCAGGTACAGTTTGCCGTCCTCGCCGCGGACGCGGATCTTCAGGCGGCGGGCCTGGGCGTCGCCCAGATTGGAGCAGGAGCACACCTCGAAGTACTTTTGCTGCCGGGGGGACCAGGCCTCGATGTCGCAGGACTTGCACTTCAGGTCCGCCAGGTCGCCGGAGCAGCACTCCAGCTGCCGCACAGGGATATCCAGGCTGCGGAACAGCTCCACGGAGTAGCGCCACATCTTCTCGTACCAGGCCTTGGAGTCCTCGGGCTTGCAGACCACGATCATCTCCTGCTTTTCAAACTGGTGGATGCGGTACACGCCACGCTCCTCGATGCCGTGGGCGCCCTTCTCTTTGCGGAAGCAGGGGGAGTAGGAGGTCAGCGTCTGGGGCAGCTTGTCCTCCGGCAGGATCTGGTCGATGAACTTGCCGATCATGGAGTGCTCGCTGGTGCCGATCAGGTACAGGTCCTCACCCTCGATCTTGTACATCATGGCGTCCATATCCGTCTGGCTCATCACGCCCTCCACCACGTTGCCGTGGATCATAAACGGCGGGATGCAGTAGGTGAAGCCCTTGTCGATCATAAAGTCACGGCCATAGGCGGTGACGGCGGAGTGCAGCCGCGCGATGTCGCCCATCAGGTAATAGAAGCCGTTGCCGGATACACGGGCGGCAGCGTCCATATCCACGCCGTCAAAGCGCTCCATGATCTCCGTGTGGTAGGGGATGGGGAAGTCCGGGGTCTTGGGCTCGCCGAAGCGCTCCACCTCTACGTTGCAGCTGTCGTCCGGGCCGATGGGCACGGACTCGTCGATCATCTGGGGGATGACCAGCAGCAGCTTGTTCATGGCGGCCTCGGCGTTGGCCTTCTTCTCTTCCAGACGGGTCATGCGCTCGGCGTTGGCCTTTACGGCGGCGTTGTTGGCATCGATCTCTGCCTGAAGGGCGGCCTTCTCCGCCTCGTCGGCGCACTTTTTCAGCCTGCCGAACAGGGGACCGTTGGCCTTGGATAGTTTGTTGCGCTCGGCCTTCAGGGCCTCGCCCTCGTTGATGGCCTCGCGGCGCTCGCTGTCCAGGGCGATGACCTCGTCCACCAGGGGCAGCTTGGCGTTCTGGAACTTCTTGCGGATATTCTCCTTTACCAGGTCCGGGTTCTCCCGGATAAACTTGATGTCAAGCATATTCTATACCTCTATTCGATGATGTTTCACGTGAAACGCTTATCGCTTTCCCAGCTTCTCCAGAGCCTCCAGCAGGGCGTTCAGGTCCTCGGTGCCGTAGTATTCCAGCTCGATGCGCCCCTTCTTTTTGCCGTTGACGATGCGGCAGGGGCGGCCCAGCTTTTCGCCCAGCTCACGGGCGGCCTCCTCAACATAATTGACGGAAAGCGCGTCCTTTTGGGGCTTTTCTTTTTTCTCGGCGGTGAGTTTTTTCACCAGCAGCTCCGTCTGCCGGACAGAGAGGGCGTCCTTGACCACGGTCTCCGCGGCGGCCTGCTGCTGTTTGCTGCCCAGCGTCAACAGGGCGCGGGCGTGTCCGGCGGAAAGCCGTCCGTCCTCTACCATGGCCCGCACCGGCTCGGTCAGCCCCAGCAGGCGCAGGGCGTTGGCCACGGTGGGGCGGGACTTTCCCACCCGCTGCGCGCACTCGTCCTGGGTCATGCCGTATTGCTCCGTCAGCACCCGGTAGCCCTCGGCCTCTTCAATGGGGTTCAAGTCCTCTCGCTGGAGGTTTTCGATCATGGCCAGCTCCATGGCCTTGCGGTCGTCGGCCTCGATGACCACCACAGGAACCTGTGTCAGCCCGGCCATCCGCGCCGCCCGCCACCGCCGTTCACCGGCGATGATCTGATAGTAGCCGGATTGCAGCTTCCGCACGGTCAGCGGCTGGATGATGCCGTGTATCCGGATGGAGTCCGCCAGGTCACTGAGGGCCTCCGGCTCAAAGCTCTTTCTGGGCTGGGTGGAGCAGCTCTCCACCTGGCTGATGGGCAGCAGCAGGGAGGAGGCGCGCTCGTCCTTGGCGGCGATGACGTCATCACCCAGCAGTGCGCTCAGTCCCTTGCCCAGACCTTTTGTGTTCGCCATACCGCGTCTCCTTTCAGCAGTTGTTCTTCCGCAAAAATTCCGCCGCCAGCGCCGTGTATGCGTCCGCGCCCCGGCAGGTCTTGTCATAGGCGGTGATGGGCTTGCCGTGGCTGGGCGCTTCGCTGAGCCGCACGTTCCGCGGGATCACGGTGCTGTACACCTTCCCGGCAAAAAACCGCTTCAGCTCCTGGGCCACCTGAATGGACAGGTTAGTGCGGCCATCGAACATGGTCAGCAGCACGCCCTCGATGTCCAGCCCCGGGTTCATGCTGCGCCGCACGATACGCACGGTGTTCATCAGGTCGCTGAGTCCCTCCAGCGCGTAATACTCGCCCTGCACCGGGACCAGCAGACTGTTGGCGGCGCACAGTGCGTTCAGCGTCAGCAGCTCCAGCGAGGGCGGACAGTCGATGAAGATGAAATCATAGCTGTCCGCCACCTGCCGCAGCGCGGCCTTCAGCAGGAACTGCCGGTCATCCATGCTGATCATCTCCACGCCGGCGCCGGCCAGCGCCTTGCTGCTTGGCAGCACGTCGCCATAGGGCGTGGTCACGATCAGCTGGGCCGTCTCTGCGCCGTTGATGAGCGCATCGTAGACGCCGTTGCTGGTGGTCTTGTCCACGCCCATGCCGCTGGTGGCGTTGGCCTGGGGGTCAAAATCGCACAGCAGCACCCGCTTGCCAGCGGCTTTTACGGCAGCGGCCAGGTTCACGCAGGTGGTGGTCTTGCCCACGCCGCCCTTCTGATTTACGATCGCAATGATTTTCGCCACAGCAAATTCCTCTTTCTGTCTGAGTTCATTATGATAGTATATACCACCTGCATGGAGGGTTTCAAGAGGGAAAATGCAAATTTTCGCCCTTTTGTTTCACGTGAAACATAAAGGGACAAAAACAGGGCGGCTGTTTCACGTGAAACAGCCGCCCCATTCCTCATATCAGTATCACGCCGTTCAGCGGCGGCAATGTTAGATGTGCTTTCCCGTCGATGACCAGAAATCGCTGTCCAGTCACTGCGTCCTGTACGGTGGGCCGGTCCCAATCCACCGCCACCGGCAGGGGAGAGGGGCCTGCGTTCAGCGCCGTTACCGTGCGCTCGCCTCCGCGCTCACGCTCGATGGCCAGAGCGCCGCCTCGGGCCAGCAGATAGCGCAGGGCGCCCGAGCGCAGGCTCTCCCGCGTTCGCCGCAGCTGTCCCAGAGTGCGGAAGAAGTCCGTCAGCGCCGCGTCCTCGCTGCCCCAGGGGAAGGCGCCCCGGTTCAGCGGATCCTCGAAGCCCTGCACGCCGGCCTCATCGCCGTAGAAGAGGGTGGGAGAGCCGGGGAAGCTGTAGAGCAGCATTCCCGCCAGACGGAGCTTTGCCAGGCCCCGGGCCAGCTCAGTGGGGGAGAGGCGGTACGCCGCACGCTCCGCCTTGGTTTTCGGTGTGCCCTCCGCGCCCAGCAGCGTCAGAATGCGCGCTGTGTCGTGGGTGCCCAGGAAGTTCATGGCGCCATAGAAGGCGAAGGGCGGGTAGTTCTCACGAATCGTCTCCATGCTGTCGCGGAAGACCGCGGCGTCGCCGCCGGCCAGCCAGTTCAGCAGGGCCGTGCGGAAGGGGTAGTTCATCAGGCCGTGGACCTGGCGGCCCAGCAGGTATCTGCGCCGTTGGGAGTAGGCGATCTTGTTGCTGCCGTCCTCCCAGACCTCGCCCAGCAGGTAAGCCCCGGGCTTTTCTGCGTCGATGGCCGAGCGGATACCCTCGATAAAGTCGCCGGGCAGCTCGTCGGCCACATCCAGCCGCCAGCCGTCCGCGCCGCAGCGCAGCCAATGCCGGACCACGCTGTCCTGATTGCCGAAGATGAAGTCACGGTAAGCCGGCTGCGCCTCATTGACGGCGGGCAGAGTCTTCACGCCCCACCAGGCGTCGTAGTCCGACGGCCACGGGTGGAAGCTGTACCAGTTGTAATACTCTGAATTCTGGCTCTGGGCCGCCCCCGGCTCCGGATAGTAGCCCTCGGCGTTGAAGTACCGGCTGTTGCTGCCGGTATGGTTGAACACGCCGTCCAGTATCACACGCATCCCACGCTGATGGGCGGCGGTGCACAGGGCGCGGAAGTCAGCCTCTGTGCCCAGCAGCGGGTCGATGGCCCGATAGTCGCCGGTGTCGTAGCGGTGGTTGCTGGCGGCCTCAAAAATGGGGTTCAGATACAGTGTCGTCACACCCAGGCCCGCCAGATAGTCCAGCTTCTCCGTGATGCCCTGCAGCGAGCCGCCAAAGAAGTCGCGGTTGGTGATCTGCCCGTGCTCGTCCGGAAGGAACACCGGCTGCTCGTTCCAGCCGCGGTGCAGCCACCGGTGCCCGGGCATATGGCTCACGTCCGGCATGGATACACGGCGGAACCGGTCCGGGAAGATCTGGTACGTCACACCGCGCCCGAACCAGTCCGGGGCGGGGGAGGGCTCGTATACCGTCAGCTGCCAGCGTGCCGCCTTCTCCGGCGCGTCCTGCACGCCATTTTTGCCGTACCACACGCAGCGCCCGTCCACGTCCGTCAGCCGGAAGCAGTACCAGCACAGCTCACCGTCAGCCGGCGCGGTGTATGTGCCGGCGAAGCCGCCCTCCGCCGGCGGCAGGGCGCACGTGTCCTCCGTGCCTGCGAACTCCCGGAGCACCAGCAGCTCGCAGCCGTAGTAGGTGTCGTCCGCCAGCGCAAAGCGTATTTCGGCGCCGCAGGGGACGGCGCCGAAGGGGTCTTTATAATGTTTGTCTCTCGAATTGAAATAGGGTCCCATGTGTGCCTCTTGTCTCTATAACAGATTTACCGCATCAGCGCGTCCTCGCCGGCGGCGGTGGCGCCGGTGCCATCCCGGGTGAACCAGGCGTTGATGATGTCCACGGCCGCATTGGCCAGCAGACTGCCGCTGCCGCCCTTCTCCACCACGATGGCGATGGCGATCTCCGGATCGTCATAGGGGGCGTAGGCCACAAAGGTGCCGTTGGCGATATCCGTACCCACCTGGGCCGAGCCGGTCTTGGCGCCGGCCTCCACCACACAGCGGGAAAAGGCGCTCCGCAGGGAGTCGTAGGTCAGATCGTGCATACCCTTGGTCACCGCCGCCATGGTGCTGTCCGAGATGTTCAGGTCGTTCAGCGGCCCCTTGCCATATACGCCGACAACTCGTGAATTATCATAAGATTTTACGTTTTTCAGAAGATGTGCCTCGTAGTGCTCGCCGCCGGATACCAGCGTAGCCACATAGTTGGCCAGCTGCAGGGGGGTGAACAGGTTGTAGGACTGGCCGATGGCCGCTGTAATGGTCTGGCCGTCGGTCCACTCACGGTCGTGGGCCTCCGCCCACTCCGGGGAGGCCAGCACGCCGCTGACGTCGCCGATCTCAATGCCCGTGGACTGCCCCAGGCCGAAGGCTGTGGCGTACTCGTCCAGCTTCTTGATGCCTGTCAGCCGGCCCACCTCGTAGTAGAAGTAGTTGCAGGAGTCCACGATGGCCTGACTGACGTTGATGCGCCCGTGGGTGGTGTGGGCCTGCCGCCAGATCCAGCACATGGGCTGCGGGTCCACATAGTAGGTGTAGATACCCTTGTCTTCGATAATGGTGCTGGGGGTGATGATGCCCTCCTCCAGCGCCGCCACGGACGTGCACAGCTTGAAGGTGGAGCCGGGGGCGTACACGCCCTGGGTGGCCCGGTTGAACATGGGCAGGCGTTCGTCCTTCACCAGCTCATCATAGTCCTGGTTGAACGTCTCCAGATCGTAGGTGGGGTAGCTGGCCATGGCCAGTACCTCGCCGGTGCCGACCTGAATGACCGCCGCCGCGCCGCCGCGCTCGTTGCTGTCCTTGTCGATCATGCCCTGAATGGTACTGGCCAGCGTGTCCTCCACCACCTGCTGCAGGTCGATGTCGATGGTCAGCGCCACGGTGCCGCCGGGCTGAGGCTCCCGGGTGTACAGCTCGCCGGTGATCTTGCCGTTCTCGTCGGTGGTGATGAGCCGCTTGCCGTCATTGCCGTGGAGATATTCCTCAAAGGCCTTCTCCACGCCGTCCTTGCCCACCAGGTCATTCATATTGTAGCCCTTGTCGGCGTAGCCCACATAGCCGGTGCTCTCGTCGCTGCGCCACTCCTCCTGCCATATGGCGCCCACGGTGCCCAGAATGTGCGCCGCCAGCTTGGTGTTGTACACCCGCGCCGCCGCTGTCTTGATGGTCACGCCCCGGTACTTTCCGTCGGTGATGCGGCCCAGCAGCTCCGTGGATACATCCTCGGCAAAGGTGTAGCTGCTGCGCCCGTCCAGTTCATACCGCACGCCCACGATCAGACGCGCCTGCGAGTCGGTATAGCTGTCATCGACCTTGTAGAGCTTCCGCATAGCGGCCAGCACTTCCGCGCTGCCGCCGTCCGTGGGCAGCTTGTTGCCGTCCAGATACTCCCGGAAGCTCTCGGTCAGGCTTTTGCTGGTCAGCTGGGGAGAGGACCCTGTGGTCATGGGCAGGGTGTCGTTCCATGTGACGCCCTGCTCCTGACACAGCTGTATCAGCTGCCAGATGGCGCCGTTCAGCGCGGCCTCGTCCTTGCCGAAGCTGCTCTTGTCTACCACCAGCGTATAGGCCAGCCGGTTGCTCACCAGCACCTTGCCATTCCGGTCGGTGATGATGCCCCGGGAGGCGGTCACCGTTTCGCTGGCGGTGTTGCTGGTGATGGATCTGGCCCGATTTTCGCTGCCGTGTACCACCTGTGCGTCATACAGCACCGCAAAAAACAGCACCAGAAACGCACAGAAAAACCCCAGCAGCACATATACCCGCCGCCGGGAGGGGTGAGGATTTTTCATCATAGCTCGGTTCTCCTATGGTCATTCGCTCAGTGTCCGCCGCTGTGCCCACCGGAACAGCGTGTGCGCCGCCGCCGCGAAGGGCAGCGATACCGCCAGCTCCCTGCCCAGCAGCAGGCCCGCCGCGGTCAGCCCCGCGCCGCTGTGTCCCGCCAGCACCGCCATGTGCAGCAGTCCGCAGAGCAGCATACATACGCCTGTCGCCACCAGCGAGCACACCACGCCCGCCATGATGACCTGCCCGCTCAGCAGCCACGCTGCCGCCGCGCCAAGCAGGAACGCCAGCGCGTAAAAGCACGGCAGGCCCGCCACCGGCGAGAGAAGGTCGCACGCCAGCCCGAAGAATACCGCGTACAGCAGCGCCTGCTCATTGCGCTCCAGCGTGGCCGGTATCACCGCGATGGCCGGCAGCAGGAACGGGTGCACGCCCCATACCCGCACGTATACCAGCACCAGCCCCTGCAGCAGTGCCAGCGCCAGCGCGCACAGACAGTACAATATCCACTTCAGCAGTATCGCCCGCCGTGTCATAGCCGTCCTCCGTCATTGGATCACGTCAAAATCCGTGATGATAAACATCTCCTGTATCGCCGCCACATCGCACTTGGGCGAGAGCACCGCGTACCGCGCCAGCCCGCCGTCATCCGTCTGCACGGACTCCACCGTACCGATGACCAGACCGGCGGGATAGTAGCCGCCCAGCCCGGAGGTGACGATCACATCACCCTTGATCAGGTTCGCGCTGTCGCTGAGGTATTGCAGCCGCAGCCGGCCTTCGGCCATCAGCGCCAGGTCGCCGCCGGCCACCGCCGTCTCACCGGTGCGGAATACCCGCGCGCTGAACTGGGAGTCCGTGTCCAGCACCGTGGACAGCCGGCACCAGTTCAGGCCCACGTCTGTGACCACACCCACCAGGTTCCCGGCGCTGTCCACCGCGCAGTCGCCTATGGCCACGCCGTGCTGACTGCCCCGGTCCAGCACCAGCGTGCTGGCCCAGTTGGACACGTCGCGCTGGGTGACGCGGGCCGCCTCGAACACCAGGTCGCTGCGCTGCTGCCGCAGGCCCAGCAGCTGGCGCAGCTCTTTATTCTCGGTCGCCGCCGGCTCCATCTGCCGCAGCTGCTCCTCCAGCTCCGCGATCTGCTGCCGCAGCTCGTCGTTCTCCTGCTGCAGGGTCTCCACGTCCTCAAACCGCTGGCTGATGCCGCCGACCCAGCCCGCCACGGCGGAACCCGCCGCCCGGAAGGGCGAGGCGATCACGCCCAGGGCGTTGTGCAGCAGCCCCGTTCCGGAGCTCAGGGCCGACACCACGCACAGCACCACCGCGATGGTGGCCGCCGCAGCCAGCAGCCATATTCCCGTTTTCGTAAAAAATCGCTTCATGTGTCGTTTGTTCCTCTCTGAAGTCTCCCCCGGCAGGGGAGGCGGCAGCGCACCCTCTCAGAGGGAGCGAAAGGGGCATTATCCCAGCAGCTGTATCCCGAAGGCGCCCAGCATCTCCGCCAGCAGCACCACCGGCAGCCCCATCACGTTGAAAAAGTCGCCGTCGATGCGCTCCACCAGCAGCGCGCCCTGTCCCTGTACGCCGTAGGCCCCGGCCTTGTCCATGGGTTCACCCCCGGCGATATAGGCCTTCAGCTCCCGCTGTGTGGCCGGACGGAAATACACATCCGTGTGCTGGGCGCGGGTCAGGGCTTTCTCCCCCTGCCGCACCGTCACACCGGTACAGACGGTGTGGCGCCGACCCTGCAGGGCCGTCAGCATTTGCAGGGCCTCCGCCTCGTCGGCGGGCTTGCCCAGCTTCTTGTCGTCCAGAAACACCATCGTATCCGCCGTGATGACGATCTCGTCCGCGTCGGACGCCACCGCCTGGGATTTCTCCCGGGAGATGTAGCACACCGTCTCCTCCGGCGTCAGCCCGGCGGGGAAGTATTCCTCCACCTCCGGCACCCGGACGGTAAAGTCGGTGATGCCCATCCGACGCAAAAGCTCCTGCCGCCGGGGGGACCCGGAGGCCAGCACGATCTTTGCCATATACGTCACCTGCCTGTGGAGCCGAAGCCGCCGGCGCCCCGGTCCGTCTCGTCCAGGTCCTCCGCCACCGTCACCGTGGGCTGCACCACCGGCACCACCATTAGCTGGGCGATCCGGTCCCCGGGCTGCACCGTGTACGGTTCACGCCCCAGGTTTACCAGCCCCACGCCGATCTCGCCCCGGTAGTCGCTGTCGATGACGCCCACGCCGTTGGAAAGGCACACGCCCTTCTTGATGCCCAGCCCGCTGCGGGCGAACACCAGCGCCGCGTAGTCCGCCGACGGCAGGGCGATGGCGATGCCCGTGGACACCAGCCGCCGTTCCCCGGCTGCCAGCGTCACCGCCTCGTCGATGCAGGCACACAGGTCCATGCAGGCCGCGCCGGCGGTGGCAAAGCGGGGGAGGGGTATCTCCGTCCCGATCTTGGGGGACAGGGCTTTGATCTTCAGCTCCATAGTAACACCTTTTTTTCCTGAAATTGAATACGGTTTGTAAATTATAACGAGTGTTATACCATTTGTTTTACTCTACGCCCCGGTAGAACAGCCCGCGTGTGCTGTTGTCACCGGCGGTGACGGTCCCGGCCCTGTGGGCGCGGAGAAGCGCCGCGCACTCCGCCGCCGTCTCTGTGGTAAACCGCAGGCGTCCGTACCGCAGGCCGCACCGGAACACCTCCGGCTTGTCCGCCAGCACCAGCACCTTGCCGTTCTCGATCTCGCACCGGCACCCGTAGGCGCACAGCACCGGGAATTGCTCGCCCCGCCGGTCGGTCAGCACGCTGCCCGCCCCATGGGCGCAGCCCACGCTGTTCTTCGTCACGCAGTTTTCGGTGATCATCAGCGGCAGGCGGCCATAGACAAGGGCCTCGCAGTCCGCATATTTTCCCAGGTCCCGCACCTGCTGCCACCGCAGCTCAAAGCTGGCCGTCACGGACGACAGCCCCTGCTCCTGCCAGAAGCGCACCGCCCGGCTGTTGTACACGTTCAGGCCGAAGTCGCCGCGGAGCGTTTTGCCCAGTCCCTTCACGATGGCCAGATGGCCCAGGTTGCCGATGGCCGCGGAGGCGACCTCCGGGTGCCGCTGCAGAATATCCCGGAACGCCGGTTCGTCCGCCGTGCGGAATATCCGGGGCAGCACCGCGCAGAACTCCGCCTGCCCGGTATAGGGCATCAGGTCCATCTTATCCAGCAGCTCCGCCGGGATATACACGATGGCGGGGCGTTCCGCCAGCAGCTCGGCCGTCAGCTGATCGGGCCTGCTGATGGACACGGTAAAGTCCAGCTCCGCCGCGCCCGCCGGGGCCTCCGGTAGGGGAGAGGCGGGCAGTTCACGGCGCTTCGGAGTGTCCATCCGCCGATCCGCCAGCTCGTCCAGCAGCTCCCGCCGCAGCGCGTTCACCGCGCTGGCGGACACCATCAGCCCCTCGTCCAGCTCTATTTCGATCTGATCCGCCGCGAACACCGTGCCGCCGGTCTTGGTCAGCCGCTGCCGCAGTTCCTCCTCCGTCACGGCGCGGTTTCGCGCCTCCTCCGGCGCATCGCCCGTGGCTAAGGCTATGGTCACGCCGTTCCGGACGGCGCACGCGCCGCTCAGCCGCACCGGTTCGCCCCGGCGCACCGTCAGCCGCAGGTTCACCGGTATTTTCCGGTTCTCTTTTCCGTTTTCGTATGTCTCGCGGGCGCGGGCGAACAGCTCCTTTGGCTCCGGTACGTTCTCCGGCCGGGTGCCGAACATGGCCTTGCCCTTTTTACCAAGCCAGTAGCCGTCGGTGAAGCCGCTGCGGGAGAAGGCCTGCTCCAGCGCGGCGGATTCCTCCGCCGTGGGCAGCCGCCTTTCGTCCAGCAGGCGGCGGTAGATGCCCGTTACCACGGCCACGTATTCCGGCCGCTTCAGCCGCCCCTCGATCTTCAGGCAGTCCACGCCCATAGACGCCATATCCCGCAGATAGGCGGACAGGTTGGCGTCCTTCAGGCTCAGGGGATGCGCGTCCCGGCAGGGGCCGTTCACGCCGTAGGGCAGACGGCAGGGCTGGGCGCAGGCGCCCCGGTTGCCGCTGCGCTGTCCCAGCACGGCGCTCATCTCGCACTGGCCGGAGTAGCACATACACAGCGCCCCGTGGCCAAACACCTCGATCTCCGCGCCGCAGCCGGCGCAGATCTCCCGTACCTCGTCCCGGTCCAGCTCCCGGGCCAGCACCACGCGCTCCATGCCCAACGCCGCGGCCGCATTGGCGCCGCCCAGCGTGAACAGGCTCATCTGCGTGCTGGCGTGAAGAGGCAGGTCCGGCACGATCTCCTTTGCCAGGGTCAGCAGGCCCCAGTCCTGCACCAGCACCGCGTCCACGCCCATGGCGCTGGCCTTCCGCAGCGCCGCGGCCGCCCCGGGCAGCTCCCGGTCGGTCAGCAGGGTGTTCAGGGTCAAAAAGACCCGCACGCCCCGCAGATGGCAACACCGCACCGCCGACGCGAATTCCTCGTCGGTAAAGTTTTTCGCGCTCCGCCGCGCGTTGAACGCACCGAAGCCCATATACACCGCGTCCGCGCCGTTCTGCACCGCGGCGGTCAGTGCCTCATATCCCCCCGCGGGGGCCAAAAGCTCCATCATCACCGGCGGTTATTCTGGTTCTGGGCGTTCTGCAGCTTCCGGCGCAGCTCCGCCGCCTCGTTCTTAGCGCGGCTGGCCTCGTCCAGATAGGTCTTCACCTGCCGGCGCAGATTTTCCGCGCCCTCCTGCGCCTTGGTGAGCTGGTCCGCCAGATTGACCGCCGCCAGCACCGCCGCCGCGTCACGGCTCATGTGGGCGCTGTCCATCAGCTTCTGCATCTCCGTATCCACCATGTTGCCGATCTTCTCCATGTAGGCGGCGTCCTCCTCCGCTACGAGGATATACTCCGTGCCGCAGATAGACATCGTTACCCGGTTCGCCATGCCAAAACCCTCCTTAATTCATTTCGTTGGGTATATATACTTATAGAAACTTATCACGGTCTAACCACTTCTAAACCCATGCAATTACGCTGTTTTCAGAGTGGTTAGAAGTGGGTAAATGCCGAGAAATGTAGGTAACTCGTGCATTATTTCTACACTACTCCTACATCTATATTCCTACACAAAGTCAGCCTCCTCGTTGTGCTGAGTGCCTTTGTTGGTGCTCCCACTTCGGGGAGGCTTTTCTTTGTTTTTACAAGCTATTTTATTTTTTCGATTTCATCTTTCAACCACTCAAATTCTCTCTGGGTGTAAACCTTTTCGGTGATGTCAGAGATCTTGTGACCGACCATATATTTGATTGCGTACTCGTCAACGCCGTACTGCTTAGCCATCGTCACAAAATGTTTACGACCATCATGCGGTCTATGCTCAGGGTTCAAATTCAATTCGTCTCGAATCATACCAAAGCCTTTTTGGTATCGAGCATAAGTAAGTGCAGTGTTTTTGCTACGAGCATTCGAATTAACATAGTTGAGCAGGTACAGACTTCCAAGTTCCTGAGCCTCTTTATATTTTCGCTCAACCAAATGACGAATCTTCGAGTGAATTGGAACCACACGATCTGTACCGGCATCTGTTTTGATACCGCCTCGGAAAGTCCAGTTTTCCAAATCCACATTCTTTAATTCCAGCAAACCAAGTTCCTGGGGTCGCCAACCAGAATAGCACTGAATGAGCAGGACATCTACAAGCATTTTATCATCAGCGTGTTTCCAAAGCAAGTCCATCTCTTCGTCCGTAAAAGGAATATGCTCGTTCTTAACTGTGACGATTTCTTTGATTGTTTCCTCACTGAGGTTAAAAGTTCGCGAATAGTTTCGGTCAACAAGCTCATACTCCAAGGCATAATCCAACATCAAGTTAAACAAAGACTTAATCTGGTTCTTCATGGATGCACTTGGTGTTTTTTCTTTGCCTCGAACCTTCGATATGCCTTCATCCATACAACCTTTTACATGACGAGCGCGGACATCTTTGACTCGCATATCATATACGGCCGAGCAATACCCCCATGCTGAAGCTACCGAACGAGTGCTTTTAACTGTCTTCTCGTATTCGGCAAGCCATTTCTCGTAAAGCTCTTTCATAGTGATAGACGGTTCAAGGTCGTAAGGGTTCTTATTGTACTCGACGAGAGCAGCGTATGCATCGTTGTATGTTGGAAAATAGGACTCCGGTTTAAGAGGTTTACAGATAGGCCGTCCGTTCGAATCCTTTCCGACACTTATCATAGCTCGAAATGGATTGCGGAGATTCCGATTCTTGATCTCACTGATCTGCCCGAAACCATTTGGCAGTCTACGGCGTTTATTGTTCTTATTTCGAGGTTTTCTTGGCTTTATATTTGGCTGTAATGGAAACCCACAGTGAGGACAAGAAACTGCTTTGTCGCTTACTTGTAATTCGCATTCAGGACATTTTATCAGCATTATTATCACCTTCCCCATTGATTTGCTATTAGTAATCATATATCATAAGTGTAGGAATGTCAACTCCTACATTCCAACTTTTCTTATTAGTTTAGGGAGAAATGAGATATGATTAGTGATAACCAATCAATTTGCCCCAAATGTGGAGGGCAGCTTAAATACTACGATCATGTTCAAAGATTGGTACGGACGAAATTCGGAAACAAAAAATGGGTAGCTATTAGAAGACTTCGGTGCTGTAAATGCCATGCAGTTCATCGAGAGCTTCCTGACTTTATATTTCCGTATAAACAGTATGAAGCAGACATTATTATCGGCGTGCTCGAAGGTCTTATTACTTGTGAAACTTTTGGATTTGAAGATTATCCTTGTGAAATGACCATGATTCGCTGGCGCTTGTTTCCACCGAGGTTGTTTTTACTAACAGCCGTTCCTAACCTAAAATAGCGATTGAAAGGAGGCAAACGCCAATGGAAGAAATTATATTTGCATCGGGGTCTGTCCCGGTGGCAGTTGCAGCACGAGTCTACGGGAAAGACGCATCCTGGATTCGAGCCGGCATCGTATCTGGGTGGCTGCCGATCGGAAAAGCTACTCGGAGTGGGAAGCTCGTTACGAATTTAGAGGAAATGAACTCTAAGTACGGACGCATCAACTTTTATATTTCGCCTAAGCTCCTCTGGCAGGAGACCGGCTATGTATGGAGGGGTGAACGCGCATGAGTACATTGATACGTCCAGAACTTTCCGAGACTAATCGTTACTGGATCGAGAAACACCGCTATTACGAATTGAAGCATTTCTGCTTGCAATACCCGTTGTGGCGTCATGCGTACAATTCGTTGATAGACTATCCGGGTTCATGGCCTCAATTAGTGCCGCCCTGCAAAACGAATGTTGTTAGTGATCCCGTTACCAAGCACATTGATGAGAGGCTGTACTATGCCGATCGCATGAAGATGGTGGAACAGGTTGCAAAAGAAACGGACGAAGAGCTTTCATGTTATATTTTGGAAGCTATAACGGAGGGTATTTCATACGACCATTTGAAAGCCAGAACCGGCATCCCATGTTGCAAGGATGTTTATTACGACTTGTACAGACGGTTTTTCTGGCTGCTTAGTAAGGAGAGACGGTAATGAAGATTGTAGATATCGCAGTGAAAAAAGTCTATCGCTTCAACTGCCCGAATTGCCAGAGTAGACTTGAGGCTGATAGCAGCGAACTTACGGACATCGGAGGGAAAGTAAGCAAGTTTTATTGCCCCGTATGCCGTAAAGACCGATATATAACTTGGTCTGACTTACGGAAGAAGATCGTCTACGAGGGTTCGCAAGAATAACAGTGTCCTTTATGGAGAAGTGAGAGCTGATGCACTATAGCATTGGCTCTTTCTTTTTTTCTAACTTAGATTAAAACCCGGATGGAGGTGACAGGTATATGTGTTAAATTAGTATCTGGAAAAATCCCCGGGTTGAAATTTTTGAAAAACAATTTGAAAGGAGATCACCGTGGAAGTTGTCTATGTAGTTGTCGGAATTATGATGGGGTTTGTCGTCTCATCTATCATTCGCCGAAAACATCCAGTTGGTTTTCTGCGTATTGACAAGTCTGATCCGGACGGACCCTATCTTTTTCTTGAACTGAAAAAGAGCGTTAATAAAATTATAGCTCAAAGAACTATCCTATTGGAAGTGAAGCGTGAAGACTTTATTCCGCACAAATAACACTTCCTTTTATGGAACCCTATTAAAACGAAAGGAGAAACGAATATGGGTGAAGAAAACAGAAGTTTGTTGGAAGAGGAGATCAAAGCCGAAATTAAGCGCTTGGGATCTCTCGAATCTGGAAGCCAGGAGCATACCACGGCAGTGGATAGCTTGACGAAGCTGTACAAACTGAAGCTCGAAGAGGATAAGAATACCTATGAGCGTCTGGACAAGATCGAGAATCGTGAAATCGATCAGGAGTCCAAGACGGTTCAAATGGCAGAGTCTGTCAAAGATCGATACTTCAGACTTGGTATGGCTGCCGCTGAGCTGGTGCTGCCGTTGATGTTCTACGGCGTTTGGATGAGACGAGGTTTCAAGTTCGAACAGGACGGAACTTTCACCTCCCAGACATTCAGAGGTTTATTCAGTCGATTCAGACCGACTAAGAAATAAACCGGTTCCAAAAGCGGAGAGTTCGTGTATACAACACGTTCTCTTCGTTTTTCTCCTGCTCGAAATTTACAAGGGCTATTGTGAGAGATGTAAAAGTGCTTTTTATCTCTTGATAAAATACTGATGGCCGCTATACTTAATAGTGCCACACAATATCAAGGAGGTAATTTGCAATGAGCTTTTTTAACGACGCGCAGAGAGACGGTTTACTTACTGGACGGTATATTTGCAGTGAATGCGGAGGACTTATGGAATTTGAAGACGAGTGGGAAGATACTTTAGTATGCCCTGCTTGCGGTCACTCCGTCGATTTAGAGCATTACGGTATGGAGAACGATGAAGAATATGATGCTCTATATCCGACCAAAGATCAGATCTGCGACGACTAATTAAGACTATTAGCAAAGGGGAAGGAGTCCTGACGAGGGCTCTTTCTCTTCTCTTTTTATAGGTGATGGATATGCGATACCATTTTGACAAACCGGAAATTTACTTGACCTTGTATGGCGAGCGTTATATTTGTGAGCATCCGGTTTATAATAGCTGCACTCTCTACAGAATTGAAGAAAGAGGTTTAGCAGTAATTCAGCAACGATTTGACTCCGAGATGAAAAGCACATGGTGGAGCGAAATTGACCCTTGGATTACTGATGCTTTATATTTGCATCCCGGTTTTCGAGAATACTTTGAAATGAGGGCTGGGGCTTGTACGGACGGACTATACCCTACTGTAACGGTTCGCCAAATTATGTGGGCATTAAAAATGAAGCCTATTCAGAAAGAACGATGGGAAACCGTATTCGATAGACGGGATATCTAAACGCAAAAAACGCATCTCCCTTTATGAAAACCATTGAATTTTGAAGGGAGACATGGATTATGAAAACACTAAAGAACAAGCTATATGCTGTAATATTACTTATTTGTGGGTACTTACCGGTACTTATCGACAAAGATGCAACAGCATTAGTATTCTTTGCATTTATCGCAATACCATTGTTCTTTGCAAAAGAAAACTGGATTTATTGAGGATTGAGCCGCCAACAACGGCTCTTTTCTTTTCGCCAAAATTACAACCCCTATTGTGGAAAACGATGCTATTCGAAAGGAGTAAAAGGAGCATGGACGAAATGAAAATTGGTTCTAAATTCACTACGAGCATTATCTCGAAATTGGCGAGTTTGGCGATCCGAAAGAAATTTGGTTATGATGTAAAACTGAATTTGAATGAGGTAAAAGCTACAGTCGTTGACGGAAAGACACATGTTCATCTGGATATAGATGCCGATCTTGAGAAAGATGAACTTACTAAAATCCTGAAAAGTATTGGTTTGTAAAATCTGAAAAGAGCTGCTAACAACGGCTCTTTTCTTTTTACGCGAAATTTACAAGTCATATTATGAGAGACGGGTTAGCTCAGTTGGTAGAGCACCACACTTCCGTGGAGGTCGTCGGTTCGAATCCGATACAGTCTCTCTTGCTTTTTATTTTTCGCATGAAAGGAGAAAAGACATGAGCATCGATCAGCTTGATTTAATCTTGTATGACATGTACCGCATGGACGCTTGGCTGCCGCCACTGTTTGGTAAGTGGACTGAAGATTATAAAAAAGCGAGTTACTCACAATGGGCTGTCGACGAGCTCAGAGATTTTATCGACGAACGGATTTACCCTCGAAAAGAAGGGTCTATTGATGAATTCTGTAAGCTCACGCATGAATTTATGATGAAGACCGCTAAGTATGCGAGGGTAAATCCAAACACAAGTCTTATGTTTCGATCTGCCAGTGAAATGGCAGCTAACATTTTAGACCTTCTAAGGGCTATGGAATAACAAAAACATGAAAGGAGAAAAGACATGAGCAAAAACCAAGCAATTCAAAAGTTGCTGCATAAGTCAGGGCTTTGTATCAGGAAATACTCACCTGTTGCGTTGTCTTGTGTAGCATCAGCCGGCGTGGTAGTCACGGCAATTGCAGCAGCCAAAGCGACCCCACGAGCAGTAGCGTTAGTTTATGCAGACAGTCGCAAAAAGCATGATGGCGATCCATATGCGTACACCAAGAAAGAGGCGTTCATCGCTGCATGGAAATGTTATATTCCGGCAGTGGCATTTGGAGCTTCTACTATCGCTTGCATTATGGGTGCCAATGCCTTAAATCGACGCCAACAGGCAGCACTAACAAGTGCGTATGCGCTCGTCCAAAGTTCTTATAAGGAGTATAAAGATAGGCTGAAAGAACTCTATGGCGAAGAAGCTCATAATGCCATCATAGATTCTATCGCCAAAGAAAAGTGCAAGGACATCGGTATCTCTGCTAATGGAGGTTGGTACGATTCTTCCCTCGATTTTGGTGAAGGTATGGAACCAGAAGTCTCCCGCACTTTTTACGATAGCTTTTCGCAAAGATATTTTGAGTCAACCATCGAAAAGGTCATTCAGGCTGAGTACCATCTGAACCGCAATTTCATGTTCGCAGGAGTCATCCCACTTAATGATTTTTATGAGTTTCTCGGACTTGAAAAGACGGAACTCGGAGACGCTGTTGGATGGTCAAGCTGTAATGGTGATATTTATTGGATCGACTTTAACCATCACCGACTCACTTTGGATGATGGCATGGAGATCTATGTCATTGACATGGTTTTTGAGCCAACAGCCGAGTGGATGGAAGATCTGTAAGTTCGCAAAAAATACATTTTACTTTATGAAAACGAAAAGGAGGTTTCGCTTTATGAATAATGCAAAATTGGTTAAAATCCTTGGTCTTGTCGCTACCGCAGTAGGTATGGGGGCTACGCTCCTCACTGACTGGGTGAACGAGAAGAAGATGGAAGAGAAAATCGACGAACGCATCAATGAGAAGCTTGCCGCACTTAGCGATGAAGAAGATGAGGAGTCCTAACAAGGGCTCTTCCTCTTTATCTGAACAATATGTGTGATACAAGCACGGCTGTTTCGATTATTCAACGATATGTTGATGAGCATCTGTTCAGTCCATCCTTCACATGGCCAAAGTATGAATTCAGAAAAAGGTCATATCAGCAATGGGCTGCATATGAAATCTGTGATCGAATCATGGACAAACCTTTCGATGATCCAATCACCGTCATCGAAAGCTTCATGTTCGAGATGGCTATGTATGCTTGTTACGGCGAGGATGAGCAGCGTAGCTTTATATTTCAGAAAGCGGTTGAAACAGCTGAAGAATTAAGTCTACTATTTGTTTAACCGAAAGGAGAAAAAATGGAAATCGTAGGAAAAGTTATCTTTATGGGTCACATCTTGCCTGTGTATGATTCCTTGGATAAACCTTTGTTCAAGGCATCTGATGTAGCCAACATTATTGATTACAGCGATGGCAATGTGTGGAAAATGCTCGAGATGTGTGAAGCTGACGAAAAGCTGAACCTACCTTTGGTAGTTGCAGGTCAGCGACGCTCCGTAAGCTTTGTGACTGAAACTGGTTTATACAATGTGCTTTCACAGAGCCGCAAACCGATTGCTCGAGCGTGGCGCCGTATTATTCATGAAGAGATAATTACTCTTCGAAAGACTCGTGGCAAAAACATAGCTGAACAATTTGAAGACTGGGATAATCAAGCTGACACTATCTTCTTTGATGAAGAAACGGGTATGATGATGCAGTCCGTAACTGTAGCTGGCGGCGATGTTGAACAGATTCCATTGTTCTGAGAAAGGAGAAAATCATGCCTAAACAAAGTTTAGCAAGCATTGCCAAGAGTGTACGGACGGCAATGAAAAAACATAGTCCTGAAATTCTCACCGGTATTGGAATTGCCGGCATGATTACCACCACTGTTATGGCGGTAAAAGCAACACCAAAAGCCCTGATTCTGCTTGAAGAGAAAAAAGATGAGCTGGATACGGACAGACTTGAGCCGAAAGACATCATCAAGACAGCTTGGCCTTGTTATATTCCGGCAGCTGTCGTAGGCTCCATCTCTGTATTCTGCCTGATAGGAGCAAGCTCGACTAATCTTCGTCGAAATGCTGCTCTGGCAACGGCGTATACCCTTTCAGAGTCTACTTTGAAGGAGTATCAGGAAAAAGTCGTTGAGACAATTGGTGAGAAAAAGGAACAGTCCATTCGAGACTCTGTATCGAAAGACAAGATGGTTAAGAACCCTGTTCGAGAAGTGATTCTCACTGAAAGCGGCGGCAACACGATCTGCTATGATGTCTTGTCCGGACGATATTTCAAGTCTGACAGAGATAAGATCACCAGGGTCATGAATGAACTGAATCGTCAGATGCGTGACGAAATGTATGTCACACTGAACGATTTCTACTACGAACTCGGTTTGGATGGAACTAAGATGGGCAATATGCTCGGATGGAACATCGATAAGGGTTACATTGACCTTTCATTCTCATCACAGCTGGATGCAAACGGTACCCCCTGCCTGGTGATTGATTATCAGGTTGCTCCGGTTTATGACTACCAGTAAGCTACCGCGCGAAATTTACAACTTATTTAATGGAAGAACATTCCACAATTTCACACATTTGAAAGGAGATTCACAATGAACAACAATGAGATTATGAACAACGAGGTCGTTGAAGCTACCGAAGAGGTTATCGAGAACGCTGGTTTGAGCAAGGGCGTAAAGATTGCTGCGGGTATCGGCTTAAGCGTAGTTGTAGGCGTGATCGTCTACAAGTATGTAGCAAAGCCGGTAATCGCAAATATCAAAGCCCAGATCGAGCAGAAAAAGATGACTGCTGAGGACGATACGGTTATCTTGGAAGAATCCGATGTTACCATTGATGACAACTAAAAATGCGAATTTGAGAAGTTCGGATAAGGGAGAGTACCTGTAACAAGGTGCTTTCCCTTTTTTCTTTATCACTCGAAAGGAGGAAAAATATGCAGCAGTATCAATACGACGGTCCTGTTATGCGATTTGATGATTGCGTACAACATCGTTGGAAAGCAACTACTGTTGCCCCAACAGAAGCGAAAGCGAAGAGCAATCTCGCCTATCGATATAAAAAAGAAAACGGCTTGACGCCGAACACAAAAATTACTCTGCCCGGTAAGCTGATTCCGGCATAAGAAAGGAGAGCACCCAGTGGAAGATTACAAATCCAATTCTGATAAAGCTCGTCAGGAGCAGCAGTCAGAAAAGAAAGTCGAGGCGGTTATTACCGGGGCTGCAAAAACTCGAAAAAAAGGCGAGATGCAAAAATTCGCAGATGTCTTTATTGCCGAGGACGCAAATAATGTTAAATCCTATATTTTGATGGAGGTTATTGTGCCGGCTGTTAAAAAGGCGATTTCTGACATTGTCACTACCGGTATCGACATGATTCTCTACGGCGAGGCAGGTCGCAGCAAGAAAAACGGAACCGCGTCTAAGGTGTCTTACCGAAACTATTATGAACGGGACGCGGACAGAGTGCGTGCAGGTTCCGTCGGCAACAGACGCAATACACCTGATTATGATGATATTCTCTTCGATACCCGTGGAGATGCGGAAGCGGTTCTCGATGCAATGAACGATATCATCAGCCAGTATGGAACGGTGAGTGTATCCGATTTCTATGATCTCGCTCGTGTTCCCAATGATAACTTTACTATGAACCGCTATGGTTGGACAAATATTGGCGGTGCAACTGCGGTACGGGTTCGAGACGGTTATATTCTGAAACTGCCTCGTGCAATCCCGCTGAATTGAAAGGAGAAAAATAATGCTTGAATGCAAAATTTGTGGCACTAAATTCAATGCCGTTATCGAGAGACATTATCTTGCTCGTGATAACGGAAAAACTGGGCTGGCAGTTGCCTTTGGATCTACTGCTGAAGAATGCCTGTATGATGCATTTGACTGCCCGATGTGTGGTTGCCAGGTAATCGCAAAAGAGCGTAAGCGTGATTATATTTCATTTGTCAAGGAGGACGAAGATGATGAACAGATCTGAGACTCTTGATAAAGCAAAGGCTTGTGTATGCGGGCAGAGAGAGAACGAATACGGCTCTCCGGAAGATAATTTCGCCGCTATTGCTGGCTTTTGGAGCGTCTATAAAGGCGTTGAATTCACTGCAAATGATGTTGCCATGATGATGGCACTTCTTAAGATCGCACGAATCAGAACAGGAACGGCTACGGACGACAGCTATGTCGATTTGGCTGGATATGCTGCCTGTGGTGCTGAAATCAACTCTAAAAACTGAAAAGGAGAATAACAAACCATGAAAAATAAAACTGAAATTATGAAGAGCGTGAACGGCGTGACTTCCAAGGCCGTTATGAAGCTCAAGAAGCACAGCCCCGAGATTCTCGTTGTGGCTGGTATTGCCGGTACGGTCGTAAGTGCCGTTCTCGCTTGCAAGGCCACCACTAAGGTAGCAGAGATTCTCGATGAAACTAAGGGTACTCTCGATACCATCCATGAGGGAATGGAAACCGGTGCAATCAATGGCCAGGAGTATACGAACGAGGATGGCAAGAAAGACACGGTTGTGGTCTATGCTCAGACCGGAATGAAGCTCGCAAAGCTTTATGGTCCTGCCATCATTCTTGGCACTCTGTCCATCACCAGTATTCTGGCATCTAACAATATTCTGCGTAAACGCAATGTGGCTCTTGGTGCTGCTTATGCTGCAATCGATAAGAGCTTCAAGGAGTATCGTGGTCGAGTTATCGAGCGTTTCGGCGAGCAGGTCGATACCGAACTCAAGTATGGCATCAAGGCGAAGAAGTTCGAGGAAATCGAGGTTGATCCCGAGACCGGCAAGGAGAAGAAGGTCAAGAAGACTGTGATGGTCGCTGACCCTAATCTCCAGAGCGATTATGCTGTATATTTCGACAGCAAGAGCCGCAACTACGAAACCAATCCCGATTACAACCGCATGTTCCTCAAGGCACAGCAGGCATTTGCAAACGACAAGCTTCAGACCCGTGGTCACCTCTTCCTGAATGAGGTTCTGGATGATCTGGATCTTCCTCGTACCCCTGCTGGTCAGATTGTCGGTTGGACAAAGGATGGTCCGGACGGCTATGTTAATTTCCGCATCGTTGAGGTAGAGCGTGAGACCGAGGATGGTCGCCATGAGCCGGCGCTTCTGCTCGACTTCAATGTTGAGGGTAACATCTGGGAAAAGATGTAATCAACCACCTTCAGACTTGGACTGGGGGTGATATTTTTAATGTAAAGGAGTTTTAATAATGCGCATCAAACCACGAGCGATAGCCGCCGTTCTCTGCATGATATTCTTTGTTGGTTTTACAGTATGCGGTGTGGTTCGCTCTACAGATAAAGAAACATCGGAGATCAAGCAATCTTATCCGGTTCTTGCGGAGGCAGAGCCAGTGATTATGGCGGATCTTCTGATGGAATCTCCTAACTTAACACCTGAGGTGAAGAATGAGCCGGACTATCCTCTTACACAAGAAGAAATCGACCTCATAGCACTCGTAACCATGGGTGAAGCTGAAGGAGAAACAGAACTGGGAAAACGCTTGGTCATTGATACAATTCTTAACCGTATTGACCATCCATCTTTCCCGGACACTGTGTACGACGTTATTTATCAACCCAATCAGTTCAGCGTGATGTGGAACAGCAGGATTGACCGTTGTTATGTCATGCCTGAGATTGTTGAGTTGGTAAAAGAAGAACTTTTGGAACGGACAAATTACGATTGTGTGTTCTTCATGGCCGGAGGATACAGCAAGTATGGTGAGCCTTTGTTTCAGGAGTGTTGTCACTACTTTTCGAGTTATGACTGAAAGGAGAACATAAAATGAAAGCTTTGTTTTCGTACATTCTTTCCACTATGGCAGGGCTTTGTCTCGTAGGAGGCATTGCTGTTCTCTCTGGTGGAAAGGAGTAAATGATGGATATTCTGGATGACTTCATCTCAACCGTTGATGCCATGTTGGACAGTCGGCGGAAAAGACACATTACTGGCGGGATTCTTCTGAGTGCAGCATTGCTGTTCGGAGGTCTCGCCATTACTGTTGTTACAATTCAAACTGACGAGGAGGAATACGAAGATGAGTAAAACCGGTTTCGCTATGTTTCTGGCTGGAGCCACGGTAGGCGCCGCAGCGACATGGCTTTGTCTTAGACAGTATTACGAGCAGATTGCACAGGAAGAGATTGATTCTGTGAAAGCGGCATTTGCCGAAAGAAAGCCCGTAAACACTAATATTGCCAAGAATGAAAAGAGCAATGAAAAGCAGGAGGAAAATCAGCATAAGGCAGATATTGCCAAGCTGAAACCCGACCTGGTGAATTATGCTGCTAAGCTTCAGGAAGAGGGCTATACCAATTACACGGAGCACAGCAAGAAAAATACTGAAGAAAAAAAGGATGATCCTATGCCCAATGAACCTTATGTCATCTCTCCGGACAATTATGGTGAGAATGACAATTACACGCAGATCAGTCTGGTCTATTATGCTGGTGACGGAGTCCTTGCCGACGATGAAGATGAAGTCGTCGAGGATATTGAGGACACTGTTGGCGAGGACTTTGCTGAACATTTCGGAGAGTATGAGGACGATTCGGTCTTTATTCGTAACGACCGTCTGAGATGCGATTATGAAATTCTCAGAGACAATCGCTCTTTCTCCGATGTGGCTGAAGGCTCCAACTACTAATAGGAGGATCGAATGACTGAAATTGAGCTGAACAATGAATATTTTGAGTGGATGTGTCAGCTCGTATGTAACGAACGATATAGCCGGAGGCTGTCTTATCAGAAGCTTCTTCGTCATCTGCATAATATTGATTTTCAATATATGCTGCCGATGGACGGAAATCGAGCAGAAGATGGGATAGACCTCCGGTATCGTTTTGGTTATGAAAAAGAATACGAGGGTCTTATGATTGCCAGTTATCTGGATAACCGCCCTTGCAGTGTATTGGAGATGCTTATTGCCTTAGCGTTTCGTTGCGAAGAACATATTATGACCGACCCGGATATCGGTAACCGCATGGGACAGTGGTTCTGGAACATGATTGTCAGTCTGGGTTTAGGGTCGATGAGTGATTCTCGATTTGATGCGGCGTATACGGACGATGTAATATCTCGATTTATGAACCGCAAATACAAGCGAAATGGCGAAGGCGGTTTGTTTACCGTCGAACGCTGCAAGTATGACATGAGAACTGTTGAAATCTGGTGGCAGATGAATTGGTATTTGGACAGCATCCTATGAAGGAGAATTATCATGATTCATACGCAAGTGTACGGGTTTTTTCAGACATGCTTACCCGACCAGGCAAAGGAGGTAAAAGAATACTTCCCAAATGGTAAAAACAGCATTCGAATTCGCAAAACCAACGGACAGGAATTTATATTTTCGTTGAGAGAGCCGAAGGCTTGGAAGTTTGAAACGATCGATCAATTTCTTGTCGACATGAAAGGAGAAAAGAAACATGGATGAAATGATTCGTTATATTTTCGGAAGTCTTCGCTGCTCCGAAACTGCGATGCGTGTGTTTGCTAAGACACTCAGAAAACAGAGGTCTTTCAATCGCAGCACCGTCATGGTCGCCACGGTTATGACTGTGCACATGCTTATCCAGGACTTGGAGATTCGCAGTATGCGTGACGAGATCGGGAACCTTAAAAACGAAATTAAGGAGCTTAGAAAAACGGAAGGAGACTAAAGAACTTCGATGATCGACTTTTTAATGATTTCGACCCGTAGTACGAAGCGTGGTGTAATAGAAATCTATCCGAAGTTTATCATTAAGAAAAGCTCCGACCTGATGATTAGAGGCGGTGACTTCTATGCCATTTGGTTAGAAGACCGAGGTTTATGGTCTACGGATGAGCAAGATGCGCTCCAGCTTATTGACCGGGAACTTGACAAGTATGCAGAGGAAAACCGCAAAAACTTTGATTCAAGTATTAAAGTTCTGCACATGTGGGATTCCGAATCCGGAATGATCGATTCGTGGCACAAATACTGTCAAAAGCAGATGCGAGACTCTTTCCACATGCTTGATGAGAAACTTATATTCTCCAATACTCCGACAAACAAAAAAGACTATGCAAGTAAGCGGCTGAACTATCCTCTTGAGGAAGGGACCACGGATGCATGGAATAAGTTGATGTCCACAATTTACTCTGAAGAAGAGCGAACGAAAATTGAATGGGCTATTGGTTCTATTGTCTGTGGAGAGTCGAAGAAATTGCAGAAATTTATGGTTCTGTACGGTGCAGCAGGTACGGGTAAATCTACGGTTCTGAATATTATTCAGCAGCTCTTTGAGGGATATTACTCGGTCTTTGACGCTAAGGCACTGGGTTCATCCAGTAACTCCTTTGCATTGGAGGCATTCAAGACGAATCCGCTTGTGGCGATTCAGCATGATGGTGATCTGTCTCGTATTGAGGATAACACTCGACTGAATAGTTTGGTTTCTCACGAGCTGATGACAGTAAATGAAAAGTTCAAATCGACCTACGCAAACCGCTTCAAGTGCTTCCTGTTCATGGGCACCAATAAACCGGTCAAGATTACGGACGCAAAGTCAGGTCTTATCAGACGATTGATCGATGTGTCCCCTTCCGGAAATAAATTAAGTCCCAAGGAATACAAGGCGGTGACAAAGCAGATCGAATTTGAACTCGGTGCAATTGCTTATCATTGCCAGGAAGTCTATCTGGAGAATCCGGGCAGATATGATGATTATATTCCCGTGACGATGCTCGGTGCATCTAATGATTTCTATAACTTCATTATTGATTCTTACCATGTCTTCAAGAAAGAAGACGGGACAACTCTCAAAGCCTCATGGGAGATGTATAAAACCTATTGCGATGAGGCAAAAGTTACATTCCCGTTCTCTCAGAGGATATTTAAGGAGGAACTGAAAAACTACTTCCGGGATTACAAGGAGAGATTCAATCTTGATGACGGAACTCGTGTGCGAAGCTATTACATTGGCTTTCGAACCGAAAAATTCGAGGATAAGGCACTTACCGAGCAAGACGAGCCTGAGCATAAACAGATCGAATTCTTAAAACAGAAATCGGTCTTCGATAGAGAATGCGCAGATTGTCCTGCTCAGTATGCTTCGGCTAAAGAGACACCAACTTCCAAATGGGATGAAGTTTCAACTAAGCTAAGCGACTTGACTACATCAAGATTGCATTATGTGAAAGTCCCGGAGAACCACATTGTTATCGACTTTGATATTCAGGATAAGGACGGCAATAAGTCGTATGAACTGAATCTCAAAGAAGCGAGTAAATGGCCGCCGACCTATGCTGAACTCAGCAAAAGCGGTCAGGGCATCCACCTTCATTATATTTATGCCGGTGATGTCAGCAAGCTCAGCCGAGTGTACGACGATCATATTGAAGTGAAGGTCTTCACCGGTAAAAGCTCGCTGCGCAGAAAGCTGACAAAGTGTAATGATCTGCCTATCGCAACGATCAACTCGGGTTTACCACTGAAAGGAGAAAAACAAGTGATAAATTTTGAAGGAGTGAAGAGCGAGAAAGGGCTTAGAACGCAAATCAAGCGAAATCTGAACAAGGAGTACCATCCAGCAACAAAGCCCAGTATCGACTTCATTTACAAAATTCTTGAGGATGCTTATGCAAGCGGACTCAATTATGATGTGACTGATATGCGCAATGCTGTCTTGGCATTTGCGGCGAGCAGCACACATCAAGCGGATTACTGTATCAAGTTAGTAAACAAGATGCAGTTTAAGTCCGCAGACCAGTCAGCAGGAGCAAAAAATGATGATGCCAAGCTCGTATTCTATGATGTTGAGGTATTTCCGAACCTGTTCTTGGTGAACTGGAAAATCGAGGGCGAGGGTAAGCCGGTGGTTCGTATGATTAACCCTACCCCGACTGAGATTGAAGAGCTGATGCGATTCCGTCTGGTTGGCTTCAACTGCCGTCGATACGACAACCATATTCTCTATGCTCGGCTGATGGGGTATACGAACGAACAGCTTTATAATCTCTCGACAAAGATCATCAACGGCAGCGCAAATTGCTTCTTTGGCGAAGCCTATAATGTGTCGTATACGGATGTGTATGACTTTTCCAGTAAGAAGCAGTCCCTTAAAAAGTTCGAGATTGAACTGGGTATTCACCATCAGGAACTTGGTCTGCCTTGGGACAAGCCTGTGCCGGAGGAACTTTGGACTAAGGTTGCTGAGTATTGCGACAACGATGTTATTGCGACAGAAGCAACCTTTAATGCTCGTAAGGCGGACTTCACGGCTCGTCAGATTCTGGCAGATGTGGCGGGGATGTCCGTCAATGATACAACGAACTCGCTGACTACCAGAATTATATTTGGTAACAACCGCAAGCCTCAGGATCAGTTCAATTACCGTTTCATGGGTGACGAGAGTCAAATCTTCGACCCTAATGCGGATCTTCCGTTTACAATGGGGCTTGAAGACTACGACGAGTTCACACAGTTCGATAAAAACCATCGTCCCATCTTTCCTGGCTACACATTCGAGGGCGGTAAGTCCGTCTACAGAGGCGAAGAAGTTGGTGAGGGCGGCTATGTATATTCTGAACCCGGCATGTACAGCAACATTGCTCTGCTGGATATTGCATCCATGCATCCGAGCAGTATCGTAGCGGAAGAACTCTTCGGACCGGAATACACAAAGCGATTCAACGAAATTCTTCAGGCTCGTATCGCAATCAAGCATAAGGATTTCGATAAAGCCAAGAAAATGCTGGGCGGTGCATTGGCTAAATACCTGACTGATGAAAATGCAGCGGCTGATTTGGCGCAGGCTCTGAAGATTGCAATTAACTCGGTATATGGTCTGACCTCAGCCGGATTTGAAAATCCGTTCCGAGATAATCGTAACAAGGATAACATCGTTGCCAAACGAGGGGCCTTGTTTATGGTCAACCTCAAACACGCTGTTCAGAGTCAGGGCTTTACTGTAGCGCACATCAAAACCGACTCCATCAAGATTCCAGACGCAACGCCTGAGATCATCAAATTTGTGACTGAGTACGGCAAACTGTATGGGTACAACTTTGAGCACGAAGCAACCTATGATCGTATGTGTTTAGTGAACGATGCAGTTTATATTGCTCGATATGCTACGGTTGAGAAGTGCTGTGACCTGTATGGGAAAAATTACATCGACTCTGCAAAGGATATTTGCAAGGAGAACAAGAAGCATCCGTATGCGTGGACGGCAACCGGTACACAGTTCCAGATTCCTTATGTTTTCAAGACGCTGTTCAGCAAGGAGAACATCGAGTTCGAGGATATGTGCGAGACGAAATCTGTGACGTCCTCGCTCTATCTTGACATGAACGAGGCTTTGCCGGATGTAAGTGCCCTTGAAGCGGAAAGAGATAAACTGTGGAAACAGATTACCGATTCTAAACGCATGACTGAGCCGATGCCCACTGAATGTGAGCGTGTCGAAGAACTAACGGACGAAATCGCCAATGGTCACGACTACCACTTCATCGGAAAGGTTGGGCAGTTCTGCCCGATTAAGCCTGGCTGCGGAGGTGGCATTCTGCTTCGTGAGACTGAAAACAAGAAGACCGGTGAAAAGGGTTACGCTGCTGCTACGGGTTCTAAGGGCTTCCGCTGGCTTGAGTCCGAGATGGTCAAGCAGCTGGACAAACAGGGTGACATTGACCGTGGTTATTACAACAACATGGTAGACGAAGCAGTCAAGTCTCTGTCTGTTTATGGTGACTTCGAACGCTTTGCGGCGGACGAACCGTATGTTTCGGATAACACACCACCGTGGTTCGGAGCAGGCGAGCCTCATGAGGACGATACTACGCCGTTTGATGTGAGGTAATGCTTATGATTTTAATTCTGTTAATTGCTGTGTTCATTTATATTTTGTGTACGGCTGATTCTACCGAGTCCTGTATTCCCAATGAGGAGTGCAGGACTTGTCCATTTCCATGCGATAAACGCAAAAATTGAAAGGAGAAACTAATTATGGCTTACAAAGCAGTAGACAACATCATCATCGAGAATGCTCGAATTATCTTCCGCAACTTTAAGGGTGAGGAGTCCAAGTACAATCGTGCTGGCTCTCGCAATTTCTGCGTGGTCATTGAAGATCCCGATATGGCGCAGAAGCTTATTGCGGATGGCTGGAATGTTCGTGTTCTGGCTCCTCGTGATGAGGACGAGGCTCCTCGCCATTATATTCAGGTGGCGGTCAGCTTCGACAACATTCCCCCGAAGGTTATTATGATTACTCGTCGAGCTAAGACTCAGCTGGATGAGGAGTCTATCGGAACTCTGGACTTCGCAGAGATCCGCAATGTCGACCTGACTATCCGTCCCTACAACTGGGAGGTCAATGGTAAGACTGGCGTCAAGGCATACCTTAAGACGATGTATGTCACCATTGAAGAAGACGAATTCGCTGAAAAGTATGCCGAAACGGAGGGTCCTGAGGAGATGCCCTTCTAAAGGTGAATAGGTGCCAGCTTAGTACATGTCTGGTTAAATGTCCAGTAAGGTCTCGATTAGGTGTGCACGCCTATGACGGTAAGAGGAAACAGCCTTATTCCCTTTAATAACCGAAAGGAGGTAAAGCCATGTTGTGGCAGAAAAAGAAGAAACGCAAAAAGGCTACTAAATCTAAAGCAGTTACTCAGACTGCTCCTCATCAGCCGGCGGAAGAGCTTCCGCAAACGACTGAGCCTGAGGAAAAAGAAGAAACGCCAAAGCAAAAAAAGCCCGCTGGGAAAAAATGCAAAAAGGTTTTGTCTCCGGAAAAAGCTTTCTTAGATGCATTCGGACGGTTGACTAACCGGTATCGGGCTTGGGATGTTTGGCGTGACTTCATTACTATGTTCGCTTGTTCACTATCTAATCCTCTTGATAAGGAGCACCGGGATAAGCGAGAAGCGTTATATTTGGAAGTCATCAAAAAGTACAATAAGCAGGATCAAGAGTTGTTTCCTGAACTGGCTGCTCAGACGGTCTTGGCTTTGGAGAAAAATCCGGAGCAAGATTTTCTGGGCAGCATTTTTATGTCTCTCAATCTCGGCAACGAGCATAATGGACAGATCTTTACGCCGTATCATGTCTGTGAGCTAATGGCTGAAATGACGATGGACGACACGGTAAAAAAGGTAGAACAGGACGGTTATATTTCAATTAACGATCCGTGCTGCGGAGCTGGGGCCACATTGATTGCCGGAATCCACACTGCAAGGAAGCAGTTGGAAAAAGTAAACCTGAACTACCAAAATCATCTTCTCGTCGTTGCACAGGATATCGATGAAACGGTGGCGCTTATGTGTTATATTCAGCTTTCACTTTTGGGGGTAGCAGGATATGTAAAGGTCGGAAACTCTCTGACAGAACCGATGACAGACAACGACAATAAAGAGAACTACTGGTTCACGCCAATGTATTATTCTAATGTCTGGGTGCTGCGTCGGATCTTCGGAGGGCGCTGATGGCAGGCATATCACTTCGAGATTATCAAACAGATGCTGTTGAGAGAATGAAAAACGGCTGCATTCTCTGTGGCGGTGTCGGTAGTGGCAAATCCAGAACAGCTTTAGCCTATTATTACAAACAGAATGGCGGTAAGCTCGGCACAAAGAATTATATTCGGATGCCGGGTACGCCAAAAGACCTGTACATCATCACCACGGCGAGAAAAAGAGATACTTTGGAATGGGAGGGTGAGCTTTCGCCCTTCCTTCTCTCTGTTCACGCGGAAGTCAATACCTATAAAAATAAGGTCGTCGTTGATTCCTGGAACAATATCGGGAAGTATGCAACGGTTACGGACGCATTCTTTATATTTGACGAGCAGCGCGTTGTCGGTTCGGGTGCATGGGTAAAAGCATTTCTGAAAATCGCCAAGTTTAATGAATGGATTCTACTATCCGCGACCCCAGGAGACACATGGGAGGATTATATTCCTGTCTTCGTAGCAAACGGCTTTTACAAAAACCGTACAGCTTTCAAAGAAGAGCACATGGTCATGACCTGGGTGAATGGAAAGTATCCGAAAGTAGACAGATATTTGGGAGTGGGACGACTCATCCGGCTTCGTAATCGCATTCTTGTGGATATGGATTTTAAGCGGGAAACCTGTTCGCACCATGAGGATGTCTATGTCAGTTATGATGTTGCAAAGTATAAAGAGACAAGCCGTCTTCGCTGGAATCCATATAAAAACGAGCCAATTGTCAATGCTGGGGAGCTCTGCTATGTATGGCGACGCATCGTAAACGAGGATGAGTCCAGACAAATCGCTCTAATGGAACTGTTTGAGAAGCATCCTAAAATGATTGTCTTCTACAATTTCGACTATGAACTTGATATTCTGAAAAATCTCTACTATGGAGAAAATGTTGAGATTGCAGAATGGAACGGTCACAAGCATCAACCGATTCCAACTTGTGACAGTTGGGTGTATCTGGTTCAGTATACTGCCGGAGCCGAAGGATGGAACTGCATTAGTACGGATACCATTGTGTTTTACTCGCAGAACTACTCCTACAAAATTATGAAGCAATCAGCAGGACGAACTGACCGCTTAAATACACCGTTCAAAGATTTGTATTACTACCATCTGAAGTCCCGTTCCGGCATTGATTTGGCTATCAGTAGAGCATTGAGCGAGAAACGGAATTTCAACGAAACCAAGTATGTCGGCAGCTATAAACCCAAAGCTGCCTGAGAAAGGAAAAAAGATGATAACAATTGATGTCGCGGAGTATTGCTCTGCTTGCATGGACTTCGATCCAGATGTTCAACGACCGCAAAAAGCATACGGAATGAGTGAAGAGATCGTCATATCCGACACGGTCATTCGATGCTCAAATCGAAATCGGTGCAAAAACATTGAACGATACCTGAGAAAGAAGGTGACGAACGATGGCGTTGGCAAGACTGACGAAGCAATGCCATGAATGTCCTTTTGTCGAGACCTGTGAGCACAAGGAAATGGAAGCATTGGGATATTTACCAGAACCGATTATGGCAGATGTCAAAGTCCCGGTTACTGCTGATATAGCAGCTCCCATTTTGAGAGAAACTGTAAGCCGTGTAGTAGACGGCAAAGTTGTAACAATGTATAAGGACGAGTTGGAGAAGATCCTTTATAAGGATTTATATTCTCATCTCGGACTTCAGATTGGAGGATAATATATGCCTGAATACGAAAAAGATACATTATATCGTCCAGAAACGAAGAAGAGTGGCAGCCTTGCTTATAAAATCGGGCAGGCTATCGCTATTCTGATGTCTTTGTGTGCCAGTGCGATTATCGTAGCTGCGACGATCAAGCTTATTATGTGGATTTTGTAAGGAGTTTTTGCAGATGAATGAAGAAAAGGAAGTCTATTTTGACCAGTATTGCAAATCGTGCAAGCACCACGGTCTTGAAGAGTCCAAAGACCCGTGCAATGACTGTCTCGCAGAACCCGGCAATACAAATTCCCACAAACCAATGAACTATGAAAGCAAAAACAATTCTTGATACCGAGAAAAAGGATGCGATTGATATTGCAACGGAACTTTGCTATAGCGAAGAAGTTAAGAGAAAAATTGCACAGGCAAAATCTGTTTATGAAATTGGTCGCATCCTTAAACAGGCACGGCTCGATCAAGAGTGATATTTCTGAAAAGAGAAAAGAAACATGAATCTTGAGGAGTTCAGAAAGGCACTTTCGTCAGATGCTACCGAAGAGAATACACAACTGAAAAGACAGTTGTCAGACCTTCAGACTGAATACCATGAAAAGCTTTCAAAACTCGAAAATGAAAACGATTCACTTAAAGAAAGTTGTCGGGTTTTATGCAATCGATGCTTTACTCTTACGAGAGGTGTTACTTGTCTATTTTGTGGTCTCGATTACCCCTGCCCTCATATGCCGGGGCTTGAGGAACAGGTGGCTATGGCTCATAAATTGAGAAAGGAGATCGAAAAAAATGGCTAATGGGTATCGTAATGCTCTTGTTCAGCAAATAAAAGACGCAGGTCAAGAACTTATCAACCGAGCTGAATCGATGGTGCATCCCGAAAATGATTTAATCACTGATTTTTCCATAGTAATCCATTTCGAGCAGCATGAGGTACCTACAATCGACTACACAACCAGCGTGGTAAACAAAGTTGCTTGCGATCGGGTTATCTATCAGAAAGGAGAATCCAATGTCTCAAAAATATGATGAATATCTGGAAAAACACAGGCAAGCTGTAAAAAAGGCTTATCAGTGGATTGCTGCGTATATTCCTGAACTGACAGATGTGGAGGCGACTCGAAATATTGAGTTCCATGATATGTCGAAGAATACGCCAGATGAGTACACGCCTTATGACAACTATTTCTATGGGGAGCAAACCCCAGCAATCATCGAGGCGTTTAACCGGGCATGGCTTATGCATATCCACCGAAATCCCCATCATTGGCAGCATTGGGTCTTAATTAACGATGAACCTAAAGAAGGAACTATCCTTATCGAAATGCCGTACCCGTACATTATCGAGATGATCTGTGACTGGTGGGCATTCAGTTGGATTAAAGGCGATCTTTCCGAAATGTTTGCTTGGTATAAAGACCATGAATCCTATATTAAGTTACACAATAACACTCGTTCGATTGTAGAAGAAATTCTGGAAATGATTCGGACGAAGCTTACGGAGGTAGAAAATGCTGAAAATTGAAAACACCGAGGTTATGGGCTGGGAACACGCCATTCGTGGCATGAGGAACCCTAAGAACTCTTGGGAGAAGAGTGATAGTGGTTATTGCGATGCGATCGGGGATAAATTCGGTGATGTTATAAAACCCGAAAATTATCGTCTTGGTCCCAACGATTTCGACCTTATGTCTCGTCTTCGCAATGCCGGCACCGATCACCGTAAGTTCATGCGGATGATTACTGTCTATCTCGACATCACTGCGCCGCTATACTGGTGGAAAGAGTTTGATACTTATAAGGTTGGTACGGTCGCCAACTCCTGCTCTACGATGCACAAAATCGCGGATAAGGAATTCACACTGGACGACTTCAGCTATGAGCATCTGAATTGCGAACCCTATCACCGTGACTGGATTGAGAGTGCAACCGTCGATGAAGATATCACTTCGCCACACAAGGTATGGATGACGCCTCTTGATATTCTTAGATGCACGATTGAGATGCTAAACGCATATCGCGAAAGCTACCTTGAAACCAAGGATAAGCAGGATTGGTGGCAGATGATCCAGCTCCTACCGAGCTCTTACAACCAGAAGCGAACGGTCATGCTGAACTATGAGGTCCTGGCGAACATCTATAAGTCCCGTCGGAACCACAAGCTCGACGAGTGGCATACGTTCTGTGACTGGATTGAGAGCCTGCCTTATTCTGAGCTGATTACTGGCGAAAAGAAAGGATGAAAGATGATGAAATTCGTAGTCAATCAGCTTCCTTATTACGGAGAGCTGTGCCCACTATGGACGATGTGCAGTAAAAACGCAAAGGAACATGAATGCCCAAGATACTGGGATAAATATAAAGTCTGCTCGGATGAAAACCCACATGAATGTGAGCACCTTATCGAGACGGAGAAACTCTAACAAACGGTTTCCTGCACGAAAAATACACCCCCTATTATGAAAGGAGGTAACGCACAATGAATTATTTTCTGGCAGTTAATGATCGGCAACTCGGCACTTGTTTGAGAATGCTGTTTGCTGAGAAACTTCAACCTGCTGTCCAAACCGTGTTGAACGAAAAGGGCAAGATTGAGTTTCACATCAGCATTGCAGCAGATCAGGAAGTGTTTGAAGAGCTGAACGAACGCTACAAGATCATGATTTCGTAAGTTACTCGATTTCAAAGGTAAAGGGGCCGTAACAAGCCCTTTTACTTTTGTTATATTTGTGGTAAAATACTACGAGGAGGCGATGTCAATGAAAGTCAAATCCAGAATGTCCTGTCCGGTTCGAAGAAAAGACGGCACATGGACAACTGTTATCAGAGAATTTGAGGAAGATATTCCGGATCTCGGACGGAAAGAGCTTATCTGCAACAAATGCGGACGCCCCGATTATCCGAAATGCAAGGAAACGGTTTGTGAAGCCTGGAAATACCACAAATCTAAAAATTAACAAGTCATGTAAGAGCTGAGGTTAAACCTTGGCTCTTATTTTTTGTGTAAAGGAGAAAAAACATGCTTGCCAGAGAAGCGACAAAAGCGGATATTCAGGCTGTTCGTGACCGTCTGCGGGAAGCAAAAGAACAACGTCAGCTTGATATTCAAATAAACCAGGCTATTGCACTGGTAAATCGTAATCACAGGAGGAAAAAATATGACACCGAACGATTATCAGCAGGCAGCTCTTCGCACAGCCCCAGGAGATTTACCGCCTGAGAAACTTCTGCTCAATGGCTTAATGGGACTGAACGGAGAAGCCGGCGAAGCAATTGATATTTTGAAAAAGCATCTGTTTCAGGGGCATGAGCTGGACACTGCACATATGGCTAAAGAGCTTGGAGATGTGGCTTGGTATCTCGCTGTAAGTGCAAACGCTATTGGGTATGACCTTGAAACCATCATGCAGATGAATGTGGATAAACTGAAAGCCAGGTATCCGGATGGTTTCGACGCTGAACACAGTCTGCATCGCAATCAGGATGATATTTAAGGAGGGTTTTCTATGAATGAACGATTCGGAGAAAAGGTAAAAGCTATTTTTGATAGTATTACCGTTCTTCAAGCAAAGGACAGCGACTTGAAACGAGATAACGCCAACATCAACGGTGACTCCCCCATGGGGGCTATGCTGCAATATGGTGCCAATACCGCCAAGGAGTACAATTTGGAGTATTTGATTAAACCTGCAATTGCAGAACTTCACCGCGATGGATGGATTCATATACACGATCTTGACTTCTATGCATGGACGACGACCTGCACGCAGATTGAGCTTCGCAAGCTCTTCAAGAATGGATTCAATACCGGACACGGTCATCTGAGAGCACCAAAAAGCATCGGTTCGTATGCTGCTCTGGCTGCTATTGCCATTCAGTCGAATCAAAATGACCAGCATGGCGGACAGAGTGTCGTGGACTTCGATTATGCTATGGCCGAAGGTGTCCGTTACACCTATCAAAAATATCTGAAAGAAGGCTATGAGATTTGCGAACGCCTCAACGATCTGAAAGATAAAGCATGGATTCTCGACTATGCTATGGAAAAGACCACCCGTGATACCTATCAGGCTATGGAGGGGTTTATTCATAATCTGAATACCATGCATTCCCGCGCCGGCGCTCAAGTTCCATTCAGCTCTATTAACTATGGCACAGATACATCTTGGGAAGGTCGTCTTGCTATTGAACAGCTTCTGCTTGCTACGGAAGCAGGACTCGGTCATGGCGAAACACCAATCTTCCCGATTCAGATTTTCCGTGTCAAAGAGGGTGTCAACTATAATCCGGACGATCCGAACTATGACTTGTTTAAGCTGGCAATGAAGGTAAGTGCCAAGAGACTGTTCCCAAATTTTGCTTTCATTGACGCTCCATTCAATCTCCAGTATTACAAACCCGGTCATCCTGAGACGGAGGTGGCTTACATGGGTTGCCGTACTCGTGTAATGGGTAATGTTTATGACTCGTCTCGTGAGATCGCTCCCGGTAGAGGCAATCTAAGCTTCACTTCTATCAACCTGCCTCGACTTGGCATTGAATCCAAAGGCGACTATCTCACTTTCTTCAAACTACTGGATAAAATGCTCGACACTACGATGCAGCAGCTTCTCGACCGGTATAAAATTCAGGCTTCGAGAGTAGTTCGCAACTTCCCATTCCTTATGGGAGAAGGCGTCTGGATGGATTCTGACGGGCTTTCTCCTGATGACACGGTTGGAGAGGTCTTGAAGCATGGAACGCTATCTATCGGTTTCTGCGGGCTTGCAGAGTGTCTTGTAGCGCTTAATGGCAAGCATCATGGTGAAGATGAGTTCTCCCAGGAGCTTGGCTTGCGTATTGTCGGCTATATTCGTGACTATTGCAACCGTAAGAGCACAGAACTCAGTATGAATGTAACCTGTCTTGCTACTCCCGCTGAGAGTTTAGCTGGGCGGCTGCTTCGATCTGACAGAGAAAGATACGGAATTATCAAAGGTGTTACCGACCGTGAATACTACACCAACAGCTTCCATGTTCCGGTATATTACCATCTCCCTGCACTTAAGAAAATCGATATTGAAGCTCCGTATCATGCTCTTACTAATGCCGGTCATATTTCCTATGTAGAACTGGACGGTGATCCGACCAAAAACCTTGTAGCTTTCGAACGAGTTGTAAGACACATGAAAGAAGCCGGCATCGGTTACGGAAGCATCAACCATCCTGTAGATCGAGATCCTGTCTGCGGTTATAACGGTATTATCAATGACACCTGTCCCTGCTGCGGACGGAGCGAGGCTGATGGAGTTCCGTTCGAACGCATTCGTCGCATCACTGGATATTTGGTCGGAACTCTTGATAAGTGGAATGACGCTAAGCGTGCGGAGGAGCGAGATCGTGTCAAGCATGAAGTTGATTCGAATTTCGGGGATTGAACCGGAATCCATTGTTGATGGAGAAGGCATCCGATATGTGATATTTACACAGGGTTGTCCTCATCATTGCCCCGGCTGTCATAATCCTCAAACTCACCCGTTCGGTGGCGGAAAACTCATGTCGATCGAAGATATACTCGATGATATTTCAAAAAGAAAAAATTGGATAGACGGCATCACCCTTTCCGGAGGTGAACCATTCTGTCAGATTTACCAGTGTGCTCTGATCGCTGAGAAAGCTCATGAAATGGGGCTTAGCGTTTGGTGCTACACTGGTTATCTTTTTGAAGACTTGTACAGACAAGGCATCAAGCTTCTAAAGTATATTGATGTGCTCGTTGACGGTCTGTTCGTACAGGCTGAAAAATCGTTGGAGCTTGATTTCAGAGGAAGCCGCAATCAGCGAGTAATTGATATTCCGGAAAGCTTGAAAGAAGGCGCAGCAATCTTGAAACAAACTTAGAAGAAAGGAGTACCTATATCATGGCGAATACTACTAACCCTCGACGAAATGCCGAAGGATATTCTGACCCGACCGCTTACGAAGCCCTCAAGAACATTGAGCGTGAAGAAGACGAAAGATTTCATAGGCTGCTGCATACACTGTTTTACTTGTGTGAGTTGGCTGACTTCGAGATCGAAGGTCGGATTATTCTGGTTGATAAACGGAACGGACGGGTTTGGAGATGAGAGAAATGAGTCCGTACATACTTGAAAATTGTGTAAATTTTAGCCCACTTTTATTTGGCGGATTCGGGCAAAAGCCCACTTTTGAAAAAATTTTTGAGCGTGTACGGACAATTTTCTTGAAAAAAGCCCAGAAAAAGTGGGCAAAAGCCCGGTTTTGAAAACCAAAAGTGGGCAGAAAAATTCGGAGGCATTTTCTGAAAATGGCACTTTTTAGGCATTTTTTGCCCCAAAATGGCCGATTTGCGCCGATTTGACATTTTTCTTGTGAAAAAAGCCCACTTTCCCACTTTTATTTCTTATTTAATTGCGATAAAAAGTTTTAATAAATATATAAATAGGGCGAGTAAAGTGGGCATTTGGCCAGAATCCAAAATACATAGCACAAGTCAATGGAAATGTCAAGACTTTTTACCGAAAGTTCTTCCTTTTTCTTTCAAGCTGTGCTATACTATAAGAGCCACACAATCTAATATGTTCAAGTCGTTTAGGGAAAACTGCTTTGGTAAAAAGTGTTTTCTCTCTTTACTCATTTCATTTGTCCCTTTGCGGCTTGATTGAGATTGTGTGGCAACAATGAGGGTTGACACTTTTTCGGTGCGTCTCTCGTTGTAGGGGCGCACTTTTTTAATGCCCTCGGAAAGGATGGGATAATGAGATGAGAAAGTTCTTGGCAGCGTGCATGGCGATTGTCATGATATTTATGATTGCAGGTTGTAGTTCAGAGGGGCATGAAGGCGAAGCTAAAACTCCGTCAGGTTCCAGTATTCAAAAAGGCAAGGATTATCAAAAAGTAGTTGACGAGTTTGAAAGTAGTGGCTTCACAAACATCAAACTTGAAAAACTTGACGACCTTGTTACTGGTTGGCTTACAAAAGACGGTGAGGTCGAATCTGTTTCCGTGGATGGCGATACTGGATACTCTGCTGATGCTTGGTATCCGGCTGATGCCGAGGTCGTAATCACATATCACACATTCCCGGAAAAAGAAACTTCTGAAACAGACAGTGAATCCGTTTCAACCGAAGCGCCCGCTATTGATATTTTGACAGTAGATAATTCTCCGGAATTGGCAGCAATACTTTCTCTTAAAGCAGATATGGACCAATCGTATGCCGATTTTGCAGAGGCTCATAAGAACCAGGTTATTGAGTTTAATGGCTGCATTACATATCTTACAAACCACGATAACTACGACACTCGATATGATTTGCTAATCAGTGCAGGAGACTATGTGGATGAAAATACTGAAAATCCTGGTCCAACTTTTAAGTTTAAGGATGTTGGGGTATATGATTTAGGAGACGGGCTTACGCTTGCTGATTATATCAAAGTCGGCAGCAATGTAAAAATACAGGCTAAAGTGCGGAGCTACAATTCTGATACAGGTCTCTTTGAACTTGATCCAGTAAGTGTAGAAGCTCGATAACAAACAACTTTATATTTGACCGAGATGCTTAAACGGTGTCTCGGTCTTTTTTTTTATGTCTTTTTCCGCCGCGCGAAAAATACATTCCCTTTTATGAAGAGAGGAGTAAAAAAGCTATTTTTAAGAATAGACATTCTCTTTTCAGTTTTGAAAAACTACATGAAAGGAGGTTCATTTGCTAATGCTCGAAAGTCAATTTCAAGCGAAGCTCATTAAGGAGCTCAAGAAACTTTTTCCAGGTTGCATCGTGATGAAAAGCGACTCTGGATATTTGCAAGGCATTCCCGATCTGCTTATTTTGTTCAATGACAAATGGGCTGCTCTGGAATGTAAACAACACGCTGGTGCAAAAAAGCAACCAAACCAAGAATATTATGTGGGTAAAATGGATGATATGTCTTTCTCCAGATTCATTTGTCCCGAGAACAAGGAGGAAGTGCTGCATGATCTTCAACAATCATTCCAATCTTGAAGGGCAACACGCTTTTCTTGGTGCCAGCAAGTATCATTGGATTAACTATGACGAAACAAAAGTAGCTGATGCTTATTCAAAGTTTTTGGCCACACAGCGAGGGACCGTTCTACATGACTTTGCATGTCAATGTATCACTTTGGGGCAAAAACTCCCCAAGTCACAGAAAACATTGAACATGTATGTCAATGACGCAATTAGTTTTCGTATGCTGCCTGAACAGATTCTGTTCTATTCAGAAAATTGCTTTGGCACCGCCGATACGATTGTATTTCGGAATGGTACGCTTCGTATTCACGATTTGAAGACCGGTGTCGTTCCGGCGCACATGGAGCAGCTTGAAATATACGCTGCTCTTTTTTGTTTGGAATACAAGGTGAAACCATCGGAAATCGAGATGGAACTTCGTCTGTATCAGAACAACGAAATTCTGTATCACACACCTACTGCCGAAGATATTGTTCCAATCATGGACAAGATTATTACTTTTGACAAGGTTATTAGAAAAATCAGAGAACAGGAGGGTTAAACCATGAGTCTCACGGATGATATTTTAATGCATTACGGTATGCCCAGAAGGTCTGGTCGTTATCCTTGGGGTTCGGGTGATAACCCTTATCAGCACAGCGGTGATTTTCTTTCCCGTGTAGAGGAACTGAAAAAGTCCAATTTCACCTTTACCGATAAAGATGGAAAAACTTACACAGGAGAAGTAGCCATTGCAAAATCTATGGGCTTGAGTACAACCCAATTTCGTACCCAGATGAGCCTTGCAAAGGATGAACGCCGTTCTGCTGATGTCGCTACGGCTAAGGCTCTTCGTGCTAAGGGTTATAGTTTGAATGAAATCGCTGATAAGATGGGCTTTGCTAACGATTCTTCGGTTCGCTCGCTTTTGAATGAGAGTTCCGAAGCTCGTATGAATCAGGCAAAGCAGACCGCTGAATTTCTGAAAAAACAGATTTCGGAAAAAGGCATGATCGATGTCGGAACCGGAGTCGAAAGAGAGCTTGGTATTTCGAAAGAGAAAATGAACCAGGCTCTTTATATTTTGGAAATGGAAGGCTATCCCATCTATGGCGGCGGTGTCCCTCAGGTAACAAACCCGGGTAAGCAAACAAACATCAAGGTTCTCTGCCCTCCAGGAACAGAGCATAAAGAGATTTATAATTTCGAGAATGTCCATTCCGTCAGAGACTATGTGTCTCATGATGACGGCGAGACATTCGACAAGTTTGTCTATCCTAAAAGTATGGATTCAAGCCGCTTGAAAATCCGTTATGCGGAAGATGGCGGTATTCAGAAAGATGGTGTCATTGAAATTCGTCGTGGTGTAGACGACTTATCTCTCGGTGATTCCCATTATGCTCAGGTTCGCATCCTGGTCGACGGTAATAGATATCTGAAAGGAATGGCTGTTTATTCTGATGATCTTCCTGATGGTGTGGATGTAATGTTCAACACCAATAAGAAAAAGGGCACTCCGACATCGGATGTTCTGAAGAAGGTAAAGGATGACCCCGATAATCCGTTTGGTTCCCTTATCAAAGCCGGTGGGCAGAGCTATTATATCGATGCTGATGGTAAACGACAGCTCTCCCTTATCAATAAGCGTGCTGAAGAGGGCGATTGGGGTGAATGGGCGGATAAACTCCCCTCCCAGTTTCTTTCTAAACAGAGTTTGAGTCTTGTCAATAAACAGCTGAATTTGGCGGCATCTGATAAGATGGCTGAATTTGATGAAATCTGCTCACTGACAAATCCGACGGTCAAAAAATCATTACTGAAATCCTTTGCGGATGATTGTGACTCTGCTGCTGTGCACCTTCAGGCAGCTGCTCTTCCTCGTCAGAAATATCAGGTGATCCTACCTATCACTTCGATGAAAGACAATGAAGTGTATGCCCCGAATTACAAGAATGGTGAAACAGTAGCTCTGGTTCGTTACCCACATGGCGGAACTTTTGAGATTCCTATCCTTACAGTGAATAACAAGCAGGCAGAGGCTCGTCGAATCCTTGGCAACACACCTAAAGATGCAATCGGTATTAACAGTAAGGTTGCGGAACGGCTTTCAGGTGCTGACTTTGATGGTGATACTGTCATGGTCATCCCCTGTAACTCTGGTAAAAGCAAGGTCAAGATTACTTCCACTCCTCCTCTGAAGGGACTTGAAGGATTTGACCCAAAATTGGAGTATGGTGGAAAACCGGCTGGCACTTTCAAGCCTATGAAGAACACACAGAAAGAGATGGGTGTCATTTCTAATCTGATTACCGATATGACTTTGAAGGGTGCCACGCAGGATGAGCTTGCAAGAGCCGTTCGCCATAGCATGGTAGTTATCGATGCCGAAAAACACAAGCTGGACTATAAGCAAAGTGAGATCGACAATGGCATCAGTTCTTTGAAAAAGAAGTATCAGGGCACGGTTGACGAAGACGGAAGATACCACGAGGGTGCTTCGACTCTGATTTCCCGTGCTAAATCGGAGACTTCTGTCACTAAGAGGCAAGGTAGTCCGAAAATCGATGAAAAGACAGGCGAATACATATGGAAAGATGTGGATGACCCTGTTTATGTCGATAAGCGAACTGGCAAGGTCAAAGAGCGTACTCAGCCCAGCACTAAGATGGCTGAGGCAAAGGACGCCTATACCCTGGTTTCCGAAGCTGATACCCCCGTGGAGCGTGCTTATGCTAACTATGCCAACAAAATGAAAGCCCTGGGCAACCAGGCTCGTCTTGAGATCCTCTCCACTGGGAAAGTACCCTACTCCGCCACTGCAAAAGAGGCCTATCAAGCTGAGGTCGATTCTCTGAATGCTAAGCTCAATGTAGCTCTGAAGAATGCACCCAGAGAAAGGCAGGCTCAGACTATGGCTAATGCGGTAGTGGCTGCTAAAAAGCAGGACAATCCGGATATGACAAAGGGCGAGCTCAAGAAAGCAAGCCAGCAGGCGCTTACTCAGGCTCGTGCCTCTGTTGGTGCAAAGCGAGAGACCATCAAGATTACAGATCGTGAATGGGAAGCAATTCAAGCTGGCGCTATTAGCGAGAATAAGCTTACCCAAATCATCGACAATGTGGACATTGACAGTCTTAGACAGCGTGCAACACCGAGAGCGACAACAACTCTCAGCACTGCAAAGCAGAATAAGATCGCTTCGATGAATGCTTCTGGTTACAGCACATCGGAAATTGCTGAAGCTCTTGGCATTTCTACGAGCACAGTGTCCAATTACTTGAATTGAAAGGAGTGACTGGTATGAATGGTTCTTGTGCCCTTACCACATTTGACAACCCTTACAATCCATTTGAACAGTTCTCCGATTGGTTCCTGTTTGATGTAGAAAAGGGTTACAACACTTGCGCTTATCTCGATCGAATTGCTCACACTTCTGACCAATTCTCTGAAGAAGAGAACAATCAAGAGATTGAAAGAGCGATTGACGAGATCATTCGTTACGACTTCATGAACATTTACAAGAAAGTTAAGAGAACGAAAACAACAAAAGCAGATAAGACTTGAACTATAGGTTGAGGTCTAATACTCTTTGAATAAAATTTTTGTTTTCTTTTCTGAAAATATTTGAACTTGAAGTCAGCATAAACAAATTATCACTTGATCTGCACTACTGCCGCTGGGCTTAAAGGCATGGGGAGGGGGTCTCCAAAATCGCACCCCCTACCTCATCGCGGTGGTCTTAAAAAAATCTCCGGAGGGATATTTTGGGAATGGGGGTTACCCCCTCGGGTGCAGTATTTGAACGAGCTTACAGAGTTGAAGCATTTTCCATAAAGTGTGAACATCTCCTTTCATGTTTCTTTTCTCCTTTCGGTGATTGGTGGAAATTCAGCTCTGTAAGTTCTTTCAAATACTGCACCTATTCTCATCTAAAAGAGTATCAGTTTGGACAGAAAGTGCAGCACAAGTATGCGGATATGGCGGAACTGGCAGACGTAATAGACTCAGAATTTATTGGAGGTAACTCCGTACAGGTTCAACTCCTGTTATCCGCACCAAATTTTTAAGAGAGGAGGCAGTGCTAATGCCCAAAGGTAAAGCTGCAAGCTCTTCCGACTCAAATAGCCCATTGAGACCACCGACATCTCTCGAAGCGCAAGAGAACTTAATGATTTCTTTGGCGGTTCAATGTGCTGAAAAGCAGCTCAGAGACGGAACTGCTTCTTCTCAGGTCATAACGCATTATTTGAAACTCGGTTCCAGTAAGGAACGAATCGAAAAGGAGATTCTGGAGAAGCAGAAAGAGCTTATCGAAGCGAAGACCAAGAATCTAAATTCCAATAGTGAAGCCAAAGAGTTGTACAACAAGGCTCTTGAAGCGTTTAGGAGATATTCAGGTGCAGGCGGTGATGACGATGAATATTAAAACTTATTCAGAGTTGATTACACTGCCGACATTTGAAGAACGGTTTTGTTATTTGAAACTCGATGGCTCTGTTGGGAAAGAGACTTTCGGTTTTAAGCGCTGGCTGAACCAAGAGTTCTATCATTCAGACAAGTGGTTAAGATTCAGAGATGAAATTACCATTCGTGATGAAGGTTGCGATCTCGGAGTACCGGGTTATGAAATCTTTGGCTCAATATTGATTCATCATCTGAACCCCATCACTTATGAAGACCTGTTGAATCAGAGTCCATGCGTCTTCGATCCGGAGAATGTAATATGCACCAAGTTGAATACGCATAATGCTATTCACTATGGTGATGAGAGTTTGTTGCTTCTCCCACCAGTACAGCGCACACAAAATGATACATGCCCTTGGCGAAAATAATGAAAGGAGAAACATCCAATGGAAAATAAAATCTATGAAAATTCCATTCTTGATGAACAGACTGAAAACATCAAGGAGCAGGAAGTTGGGCTTTGCGAAGATGCAGCTCGGAATGTGATCGGTGTTGTTACTGATTGCCTGAAGCTGAACATTCGTGAAAAGCCGAGTAAGGATTCCAGAGTAGTAACGGTTGTGACATGCCTTGACGAATTGGAAATTGACATGGGCGATTCCAATGATGATTGGTACGCTGTCTGTACTGCTATCGGTATTGAAGGATTCTGCATGAAGAAATTTGTAGCCGTCAGGCAGTAAGGAGAAAAACGATATGGACAGTATCCTGACATCGATTAAAAAGCTGCTCGGAATTGCTGAAGAGTATGAGCACTTTGATCCGGACATCGTCATGTACATCAATTCGGCATTCTCAGTCTTGACGCAGCTCGGTGTCGGTCCTGAAGAAGGATTCCGTATCGAAGATGCAAGTAAGACCTGGTCTGAATTCCTGTACGATGATCCTCGTCTTGAATTTGTTAAAACCTTTATCTACCTGAAGGTGAGACTGGCGTTCGACCCGCCGTTGAGTTCGGCAGTGATGGAAGCAATTAACCGACAGATCAGCGAGCTTGAATGGCGAATCAATGTGACAGTCGACCCTGATTAAAAACGAGAGGAGGATTTCAAAATGGATAATACAGCACTTTCCCATCATGGCATCATTGGCATGAAATGGGGGGTCCGGCGCTATCAGAATAAAGATGGCACTCGTACCGCAGCCGGAAAGAAAAGAGAAAGTTCTTCTAAGTCTGATGTTCCTGCTCATGAGGACTATACTAAAGCTCATAATAGTAAGAGCATTAAGTCTATGAGTGATGCAGAGCTTCGTAACCGATTGAACCGTCTTCAGATGGAGAAACAGTACAGTCAATTGTCTTCGGCTGATGTGAATCGTGGAAAGGAATATGTATCAAAAACTCTGAAAGTCGCCGGAACAATTGCAACCGCTACTTCGACCGCCTTAACTATTTACAATAACTATGGCAAGATCAAAGAAATTGTAAACGGTATGGCTAAGAAGACTGGCTAAGGAGGTACTTATGGCATTATCAAACACTGCCGTTCCTAAGTATTATGGCATGTTTCGTGATGCCGTAATTCGAGGGGAGATTCCGGTTTGCAAAGAGATCTCCATGGAGATGAACCGTATTGATGATCTTATCGCTAATCCGGGCGTGTACTATGACGACCAAGCTGTTGAGGGATGGATTGCTTATTGCGAGTCCGAACTCACTCTAACAGATGGCTCTGACCTTAGCCTTTTGGATAGCTTCAAACTTTGGGGTGAACAGATCTTTGGTTGGTACTATTTTGTTGAGCGAAGCGTGTATCAGCCGAATCCAGATGGTCATGGTGGGCACTATGTTCGCAAGAATGTGAAAAAAAGGCTGATTAACAAACAGTATTTGATCGTTGCACGAGGTGCCGCTAAATCAATGTACGGCTCAACCTTACAGGGTTACTTTCTGAATGTTGATACCTCTACTACTCATCAGATCACCACCGCCCCCACAATGAAGCAAGCGGAGGAGGTCATGTCTCCTCTTCGCACCGCTATCACTCGTTCGAGAGGACCGCTGTTTCAGTTCCTGACAGAAGGCTCTTTGCAAAACACAACCGGTTCCAAAGCGAATCGCACAAAGTTAGCCTCTACAAAAAAGGGCGTTGAAAACTTCCTTACGGGTTCGCTTCTTGAGGTCAGACCCATGAGCATCAATAAGCTCCAGGGTCTACAAATCAAGGTCGCAACCGTTGATGAGTGGCTTTCCGGAGACATTCGAGAGGATGTTATCGGCGCAATTGAGCAGGGCGCATCCAAGGTGAACGACTACATCATTGTTGCAATCAGCTCGGAAGGTACGGTTCGTAACGGAAGCGGCGACACCATCAAAATGGAGTTGATGGACATCCTTAAAGGCGACTACATCAATCCCCACGTTTCGATTTGGTGGTACAAGCTTGATTCCATTGATGAAGTCGGAGACCCGGAAATGTGGCTCAAGGCTAATCCAAATCTTGGAAAAACCGTAAGCTATGAAACTTATCAGCTTGATGTTGAAAGAGCTGAAAAAGCTCCAGCTGCCCGAAACGATATTCTTGCAAAGAGATTTGGACTGCCTATGGAGGGGTACACCTATTACTTCACTTACGAAGAAACTCTTCCGCATCGAAAGAGGGACTACTGGCAGATGCCTTGTTCCCTCGGTGCAGACTTATCACAGGGCGATGACTTCTGCGCATTTACATTTTTGTTCCCTCTGCCAAACGGTTCCTTTGGCATCAAGACACGAAACTATATTACCTCTACCACTTTAATGAAGCTGCCTGCTGCTATGCGGATCAAATACGATCAATTCATGGCGGAGGGCAGTTTAATTGTTTTAGAGGGTGCTGTACTTAACATGATGGATGTCTATGAAGATTTGGACAACCATATTCAGGAGTGCGGATACGATGTTCGATGTCTTGGGTTTGACCCTTATAATGCAAAAGAATTTGTGGCGAGATGGGAATCTGAAAACGGTCCGTTTGGAATTGAGAAAGTTATTCAGGGCGCTAAAACTGAGTCGGTTCCACTTGGAGAACTGAAAAAGCTTTCTGAAGAAAGAATGCTTATCTTCGATGAGGACCTTATGACCTTCGCTATGGGTAACTGTATTACCCTTGAAGATACAAATGGAAACCGTAAACTTTTGAAGAAGCGATACGAGCAGAAAATCGATGCTGTTGCGGCAATGATGGACGCTTACATTGCTTATAAACTCAATCGAGACGCATTTGAATAAGGAGGTGGTCAAGTTGGATGAGATGTATCATCATGGTATTCTCGGTCAGAAATGGGGCGTTCGCCGTTTCCAGAACAAAGACGGAACTTTGACCGCCGCAGGTCAAAAGCGTTTGGAAAAGAAAGACGCAAATTGGGCTCATAAAAACCACGACAAAATTGTATCTAAAGCCCGCAAAGATGTTTCCAAAGAACTCGATCAGTATGCCAATCAACTATTGAAAAATCCTTCCTCTGTGACATCGAAAGGTAAAATCAGTTCTTCAGCTATCAATTCCTATAATCGGAAGATGGCTGAACTGATGAATGAGTCCGTCAAGAATGTTATCGCACCTTCAGGGCGTGTCGTTCAATTCGTTGCAAAACGAGGTGAAGTCGGCGTGCATATGGCTCTGGCTGACAGAGGCTATGATATGCAGCAGCTGAAGAACGGTATCTGGGCTTCCGGTCGAGTTGCCTATAAGAAGAAAAATGTTGATATGGTTTAAGGAGGTGATGATTCAAAATGGAGATGTCTTTTGGTTCCAGATTGAAACATGCTTGGAATGCGTTTACCGGCAATGTTCAAATGAACTACCGGGATTTGGGTATGAGCCATTCATATCGAGCTGACAGACCAAGAATGTCCAGAGGCAATGAAAGATCAATCGTCACATCGGTTTATAACCGAATTGCGCTTGATGTTGCGGCCCTGAATGTTCAGCATGTTCGGTTGGATGAAAATGGGCGTTTTCTTTCGGTCATCGATGACGGATTGAATAATTGCCTCACTTTGGAAGCGAATGTCGATCAGACGGCACGGTCGTTCGTTCAGGATGTAGTTATCTCTATGTTTGATGAAGGAAGCGTGGCTATTGTTCCGGTCGATACAACGACTAATCCTAACGTGTCCGGTTCGTATGACATTCAGTCTCTTCGTGTCGGACAAATTTTAGACTGGTATCCGCAGCATATTCGCGCTCGTGTGTACAACGAACAAACGGGCAGAAAAGAAGATATTGTGGTGCCGAAAAGTGCAGTGGCTATCATTGAGAATCCACTGTACGCAGTTATCAATGAGCCAAATTCTACTATGCAGCGGCTCATTCGTAAACTTAACCTACTTGATGTCATTGATGAGCAAAGCGGATCTGGAAAACTCGATTTGATTATTCAGCTTCCTTATGTAATCAAGACAGAAGCAAGGCGTCAACAGGCCGAAAATCGGCGTAAAGATATAGAAAACCAGTTGTCAGGTTCAAAGTATGGTATCGCTTATACTGATGGTACTGAGCATATCACACAGTTGAATCGTTCCGTAAACAACAACCTAATGTCCCAGATTGAATACTTGACGAGTATGCTATACAGCCAGTTGGGGATCACTCAGAGCATTTTGGATGGAACAGCGGACGAGAAGACAATGCTGAACTATAACAACCGGACAATCGAGCCGATCATTTCCGCTATTGTTGATGAGATGAAACGAAAGTTTCTGACCAAAACTGCCCGATCACAACACCAGTCAATTTCATTCTTTAGAGACCCGTTCAAACTGGTTCCTGTCAATGATATTGCTGAAATTGCTGACAAGTTTACAAGAAATGAAATCATGACTTCGAATGAAATTCGTCAGGTAGTCGGTATGAAACCCTCTGAGGACCCGAGAGCAGATGAACTCAGAAATAAGAACCTGAGTGCACCGTCCGGTTCCAATCAGCAGTCGGAAGAAATGCCTATTGCCGAAGTTGATTCAATTAGAGACTCAGTAAGTGATTTGGACGACAAAATCTCTAAGCAAAAATCGAAAAAGTAAGGAGGAAATTCAAAATGAGTAGACCTTTTTCGGTTGAGGCTTGTGATTTCAGCGGCTGGGCAACCCGAAACGACCTTAAGTGTTCTGATGGACGAGTAATTCGTCGGGACGCCTTTAAGAATAACGACGGTATTAAAGTCCCGCTGGTCTGGAATCATCAGCACAACAGTCCTCGTGATGTTCTCGGTCATGCATGGCTTGAGAACCGTGAGGAAGGTGTTTACACCTACGGCTTTCTCAATGATACTGCTGATGGTGAAATTGCGAAGGTCCTTATTAAGCACGGTGACATCTGTGCTCTGTCCATTTACGCCAATCAGCTTCAGCAGGCTGGATCTGATGTGCTGCATGGATGTATTTGCGAGGTGAGCCTGGTGCATAAGGGCGCTAACCCCGGTGCATTTATTGATTCTATGCTGAAGCACGGCGAAATGTCCGACGATGAAGCTATCATCTATACCGGAATGCCTCTCTGTCTTTCTCATTCTGCGGAGTCTAAGGATGATCCAGAAGACGAGGAAAAGAAGAAGGATTCCAAAGAGGACAAGCCTGCTGAAAACAAGGAAGAGAAGAAGGACAATGAAGAGACGATTGCTGATGTGATCGATTCCATGTCTGAGAAGCAGCAGAATGTCATGTATGCACTTATCGCACAGGCTCTCGAAGGCGAACCCGAAAAGGAATCCAAGGATGATTCCGACAACAAATCTGAATCCAATAAGGAGGATAACACAATGAAACACAATGTCTTTGACAACGATCAGCAGAAGAAGACCGAGGTTCTGTCTCATGCTGACCAGGCAAGCATCATTTCTATGGCTAAGTCCAACAGCGTCGGCAGTCTTCGTACTGCTATGGACATCTACGCAGAGCAGAATCCTGACAGTGTTCTGGCTCATGGCATCGATGGTATTGAAACCCTGTTCCCCGAGTACAAGGATGTTCATCCCGGTGCTCCCGAACTGCTTACCACTGACCAGGGGTGGGTAAACGAGGTTCTGAAGAAGGTTCATAAGAGCCCTATCTCCCGTATCCGTACCCGCCAGGCTGATCTGCGTAACATCGAGGCTCTCCGTGCCAAGGGTTATAAGAAGGGTGCCCAGAAGGGTTATGTTGGCAATATTCAGCTGCTCCACAGAACGACTGATCCTCAGACCGTGTATGTAAAGAGTAAGCTTGATCGTGACGACATCATCGATATTCAGGACTTCGATGTGGTGCAGTACCTGTATGGTATTGACCGTATGAATCTGAATGAGGAACTGGCTACGGCTATCATGATCGGTGATGGTCGTGAGGTCGGTGCTGATGGTAAGATCGCTGAGGATAAGATCCGCCCGATTTGGCTGGATGACGAGCTGTACACCATTCATGCTGATGTCGACATTGCCGGCATGAAGAGCACGCTTCAGGGTACCAACACTTCCGCTAATTTCGGCGAGAATTACATTTACGCAGAAGCCGTGATTCAGTCTCTGCTGTATGCTCGTGAGAAGTATAAGGGTTCCGGCACTCCCGACTTCTACTGCACGCCTCATCTGGTCAATGTCATGCTGCTTGCCCGTGACCTGAATGGACGCCGCATTTATGACAAGGTCAGCGATCTGGCTGCGGCTCTGAATGTTGGACAGATCATCACCGCCGAACAGTTCGAGGGTAAGACTCGTACTACCACGGAGAGCAAGACCAAGAAGCTTCTGGGTCTGATGGTCAACTTGGCTGATTATTCTCTGGGCGCTACCAAGGGCGGCGAAATCACTCACTTCACCGATTTCGATATCGACTTCAACCAGGAGAAGAGCCTGTTGGAGACTCGTTGCTCCGGCGCCAACACTCGTGTCATGTCTGCTATCGCTCTGGAAGAGGATGTCACTGCCAATATTGGCGGCTAAATTCAGCGAGGAGTGAAAATTCAAAATGGCTAAATTTTATGGAGTAATCGGCTATGCTGTAACGGAAGAGACTAAGCCGGGTGTTTGGACGGAGAAGATCATCGAGCGTATGTACTATGGTGATTTAACCCGTAACACCCGTAGGCTTCAGTCTGCGGAACAACTCAACGACAACATCAATGTTGCGAATGAGATCAGTATCGTAGCCGATCCATTTGCCAATGAGAATTTTCATTCGATGAGGTATGTTGAGTTTATGGGTGCTAAATGGAAAGTCACAAGTGTCGAAGTTCAGTACCCAAGACTTATACTGACTATGGGAGGTGTATACAATGGCGAGCAGGCTTAATCTGCAAACTTTCCTGGAAAAAATCCTTGAAAGCAGAAATGTGTATTTTCAACCTCCTGAGTCGGTAAAAATGAAATACCCCGCTATCGTTTATGCACTTGATGATATCGAAAATGTGCACGCCGATA